>ULNA01026051.1_pt1 | contig 31166 bp, 20 predicted proteins | sample 1951801 | NCBI WGS metagenome assembly ULNA01 (sample SAMEA4835565, study PRJEB28245) | human gut metagenome | biome: gut microbiome; material: fecal sample | place: Denmark | collected 2008
CTTATGCATGATAATCTATAAACTCTTAACTAAAAACTCTTAACTAAAAAAATTACCACTTGTCCTTGGTCACGATATCGTCCTTCCACTGGTGATCCTTAGGGAACTGCTGGTTGTTCCATGCCTTCACCTGGGTCCAAGGCTGTGCTGCGTCGGTCCAGAAAGGATGGTCGGCAGGCAAGCCGAGAGGCATGAAGGCGAGGGTTGTCATATAGAGCGAACCGTTGTTGGTATACCAGTCGGCAACGTTCTTCTGGCTGTTTCCACAGAAACCGATAGAGAGATAGCCCTTCTCGTTGAAGTTGTTCTGCTGGTCGAACATGCGATGGAGCACCTTGGTAATTGCTGCACGAACCTGACCGTTGCTCAAATCCTTAGGCAACTTCTGGTACCATGCCATCAGAGCCAGCGGCTGCATGGTAGCCATACGGTAAGGAATACTTCTTCCGAATGCTGGGAAGGTACCCTCAGGAGAGATGAATCTCTCGAGAATGATGCTGTACTTCTGGCAGCGTTTCAACTCTCTGTTATAGTATTTCTGATAGTCGAGACGGGAATTGACCTTGGCATCTACCATCGCCTGGAGCGTCTCCAGATACATCGGATGGAACACGTAGCTGCTGTAGTAATCGAAAGCGAACGAAGGACCGTCAGCATACCAGCCATCACCCACATACCACTCCTCTACCTTGCGGCAGGCTGAATTGATGCGAAATTCATCGAAATCGCCACCCGCCTTTGCCATGAAACTCTCGATGGTTGAAGAGAAGAGCAACCAGTTGGTATAAGGAGGGTCGATGTGGCGGAGCTTGGCAAACTCTGTGAGATAACGCTTCTTGGTCACCTCGTCGAGAGGCTTCCAGAGTATATCGTAAGCACGGAGAAAACTCTCTGCAATATAGGCTGCATCTACCAGATTCTGACCACCGATGCCCCAGCAGAGATAGTCTGGATTCTGAGGGTCTACAGCATTCTTATAGGAAGCCAAAGCCCATTCACGCAACTGCTTGCGCTGCTTACCTTCGGCAGTAGCATCATCCGGAAGGGTGAGCCATGGAGCCACACCAGCCATCAGTCTGCCGAAGCACTCCATATAGAGCACCTTTCTGTTGCGGTTGTCGAAGCTGGGACTGAACTCAGTCTGCATATTCTTCTGTAACTCGCCTTTAGCCATATTTTCCAAAACAGGCTGTGCCATCTTATAGGCTAGCGAGCACCAATATTGGCGGTCGCTCTGCTGTTGTGCCCTCTTCTTTGCTGCGCTGATTCCCACGAACGGAACCAAAGCCAGAAGAAGGGTAATCATGATACTCTTATATATATGAATCATAGATAGTTGCAATTTTGTTAGTTTGTTAAATTCTGTTAAACGATGATTGCAGTATTATCATTTCATGCTGCAAATGTAATTAAAACAATTAAGAAACGAGCAGAGCGACCGTGTTTTTTATCATTTTTTCAACACTGGAGCACCATTTTCCCAGGAAATAGGTATCCAGAGGTGACGACTGTCGCTCAAATGCTTCGGATTCCACATATCTGCCATGAATACATAGTCAGCGCCATGGAACATCTTCTTCTGTGCTGCAGTTTCCACCTTATATATATAGGTACCCTGTGCACCGAAGGTCTTGTCGGCACCCTCGCCACGGCATGGATTAGGCAACTGCTCCCAAGGGCCGAAGATATTCTTAGCCTTGAACATGCGGGCTGCATTTGGAGCCCATCCGGTACATCCGCTGGTAATCATCCAGTAGGTGCCATCCTGCTTGAAGATGGTTGGAGCTTCGTTCTGTCCGCCGGCAGCAACTCTTACGTAGCAACCGTTGTGCAGCATGTAGTCATCTGTCAACTGTGCGATTTGGAGTGTCAGGTTTTCCTCTGAAGAATAGATGTGGTAAGCCTTGCCATCATCGTCGATGAAGATGGTCATATCTCTCGACATCTGTCCACCCTGGAAGTCTCTCATCCAGAACATACCCCGTTCTATCTGCTTGCGCCAAGCTGGAGTCCACCACTCTTTCAGTTCAGGGAAGAGAAGCTGATGCTTGAGGTCGGTGGTATCAGGTTTGGAGAATCCGATAGGATAGATTCCCGGATTCACTCTTCCTGAGCGAACGAACTTGAATGGTCCGAAAGGAGTATCGCTGGTTGCCACACCATAACGGGCAGCAGCATATCCCTGCCCTTTCAATTCGAGATGGAACCACATGACGAACTTCCTGGTCTTCTGATTATAGAGCACTTTAGGGCGCTCGATGATGCAACCACCCTCGATGTCGCTGCCTGGTTCATTAGAAACAGGGAGCACCAATCCATGGTTGGTCCATTTCTTGAGATCCTTGGAAGTAAAGCAGCTTACGCCGAGAGAGCTGTAAGGTTTGCCATCCTGCGAACGGCTTTCGCCATACCAGTAGTAGGTACCCTTGTAGTTGAAGATGTTGCCACCATGTGCATTGATATGCTTGCCGGTATTGTCCTTCCACACGCCTCCGTCCATCGGAGCCTGTGCCAGAGTTGGGAGACAAGACATCATCCACAACATGATAAATGTGAATAGTTTATTCATTTTGCTGATGTTATTAAATAAGTAAGTGAAATGCTAATTGTTTATTTTGTCTGCAAAATTAAGAAAAAAGCCCCGCTTAAGGGTCTAATATTCGATATAAAAGGGATACAAATCGGGAAAATGCTGGAAAAACAAATGCAATTCATCCTTTCTCCCCTCCACAAAGCTATTAATTATGATAAATCTTTCGCATGGTTCAAGAACAGGCTGAAGGGTCCAAAGCACCACGCTCTGAAAGCCCAAGCACCAGGAGCTTCTGCCCTTTCAGGGCGTGTGAAGTTCTCTGTTATTAGTCGTGGAAATGTGCAAAAAATCAATAGATTTCCACGACTAATAACTCATTTCCCGTTACTATTCTGTGCGAAACGATGTTTTTACCCCATTTCGCGCAGAATAGCGACGCAAAAAGTTTCACGATGGATGCTTTTTCCGTATATGACAACCGCAAAACTGTTAATTACTGTTATTAACCGTGGAAATCTACCGATTTTTTCACATTTCCACGACTAATAATTTATTTATTTGTATCTTTGCAGCACAACAAACAAATAATATACAGAAAGATATGATAGTAGGACGGGAAAAAGAAATAGAGCTTCTTAAAGGGCTACTCGAAGAAGAAGAGTCGCAATTTGTAGCTATATATGGCAGACGACGCGTAGGAAAGACTTTCCTGATAAGAGAGGCTTTCAACTATAGCTTTGCCTTTCAACATACAGGTATATATGGAGCCTCACTCAAAGAGCAGCTAAGTGAATTTACGGAATCACTATACTCTGCTGGTATGAAAAAGGTAAAAGAACTTCCTTCTAATTGGAATGAAGCATTCCACTTATTAGAACGATTCATCGAAAAATCGAAAGATACCCAGAAGAAGAAAATAATCTTCATCGATGAAATGCCTTGGATGGATACACATAAATCAAACTTTGTACGCTCGCTAGACCATTTTTGGAACAGTTGGGCAACTGCAAGAAAAGACATTATCCTTATCATTTGTGGCAGTGCCACCTCCTGGATCATCAACAACATCATTATGAATTATGGCGGTTTGCACAATCGCTTAACAAACCAGATATTTCTGGAACCATTCAGTTTGAGAGAATGCCAGGAATTCTGCGAAAAGCGTAAACTGGGATATACAGAACGTCAGATTCTAGAGGCCTATATGGCACTTGGTGGTATTCCTTATTACTGGAGCTTTCTGAAAAGGGGACAAAGCGTAGCACAGAATTTCGATAGAATGTTCTTTTCAGAGAGAGGGGAACTTACCCAGGAATTCAATGCGCTCTATGCATCCTTGTTTAAAAGACCAACGACCCATATTTCCATTATCACAGCATTGGCTAGCAAAAAAATGGGTATGTTGAGAAAAGACATCTTAGATGCAACTGGGCTCTCCGACAACACCACATTCTCCAATGCTCTACAAGAACTAGAACAATGTGGTTTCATCAGAAAATTCATGCCGATAGGTGGGAAAAGCAAAAACGCCATCTATCAGCTTATGGATAATTACACCCTTTTCTATTTTGACTTCATCAAAAAAAATACGAATCAAGACGAACACTACTGGACTGCCAACATGGACACAACCATACACAACGGTTGGGCAGGCAGGGCATTTGAACGTGTCTGCATACAGCATATCAAGCAGATTAAAACAGCATTAGGATTTGCAGCGGTCATCAGTACTGCTCACTCATGGGTATACAAGCCAAAGGATTTATCTGAAAAAGGGGTACAAATAGATCTCCTGATTGATAGAAATGACCAAACCATCAACCTTTGCGAAATGAAATATACCAATGCTCCATATACCATAAGCGAAGAGGAGGACATGAAGATTCGAAACAGAAAAGCTGTTTTCATAAAAGAAACAGGAACAAACAAATCCATCCTCATAACGATGATTACCACCTACGGTCTAACTCCAGGAGGTTATGCAGACGATATTCATTGTCAGGTTACAATGAAAGACCTATTTCGTTTTTAACTTTTGCTTTCCGGGGTAACATTTAGGAAAATCTGTCGTAATCTCAATAAAAAAGCGAGATTACGACAGATTTTTCGTTAAAAAGTTGCCGTAATCTCATATTTTTTGTAACTTTGCGGTAGATAATTATAAAACAGATGGTTATGAAGTACTTAGATCCTAAGGCAGACCTCACGTTCAAGAAGATATTCGGCAATCATCCCGCAAGACTGATCAGCCTTCTGAACGCACTACTGCCACTCAGCGACGAGGAGCAGATACAAGAAATCAAGTATCTGCCTACAGAACTTGTGCCCCAGCTCGAAGGGGGCAAGAACACCATAGTGGATGTACTCTGCACCGATGTCAGAGGCAGGAAGTTCTGCGTGGAAATGCAGATGGAATGGTCTGACGCATTCCAGCAGCGAGTACTGTTCAATGCATCCAAGCTCTATGTGAGCCAGGCTAAAAAGGGAGGAAAATACAGCGAACTCCAACCTGTGTATTCTCTCAACCTGATAAATGATATCTTTGCGCATGATACTCCGGATTTCATCCACAACTACCGCATCGTGCACGACAAGGACAGCAATAAGGTCATCGAAGGTTTGCATTTCACCTTCATAGAACTCCCGAAGTTCACACCTCATTCCATTGCCGACAAGCGCATGATGGTATTGTGGCTCCGTTTCCTCACGGAAATCAATTCCAATACAAAGGAAGTTCCTGCTGACCTGCTTAATGACCCGGAAATAGGAAAAGCCGTAGAGGAACTGGAGATTTCCGGTTTTACAGATGCCGAACTCTGGGCCTACGACAAATTCTGGGATTCCGTAAGCGTTGAAAGAACCCTCATAGATGACAGCTACCAGAAAGGTAAGGTAGAAGGTATGAGCCAACAAAGTCTTGAGATTGCCAGAAAGATGCTGGCAAAGGGGATGGATGGTGCGACCGTGATGGATATAACGGGACTGTCGGCAGAGCAGATACAGCTGTTGAAAGCCGAGATGTAGAGCACAGATATCACAATAAAAGAATGGGTCTATATGCCACGATAACAGGTGGCATATAGACCCATTCTTTTACATACATCATCTACAATTGATTCTTTACCAACTCGTAATAATAACCCTTCTTTGCTAGCAGCTCCTGATGAGTTCCACACTCCACTATTACTCCATGCCGCATTACCAATATCTGGTCGGCATTCTTTACGGTGCTCAGACGGTGCGCTGCCACAACCACGGTTCTTCCATTGTAAAAATCATACAGATGGTGCATTATCTCCGATTCATTGGTTGTATCAAGGGCATTGGTTGCCTCATCGAAAAAGATATACTCCGGATTCTTATAAATGGCACGAGCTATAAGTAAGCGCTGGCGCTGACCTTGACTCACACCATTACCCTCCATACCTATTTTCGTATGATAACCCAGAGGCAACGTGCGGATAAAACCATCTACATTAGCCATCTTTGCCGCCTGATAAAGTCGGGTCTCATCCAGAGAATCGCTGTCAAGGGCAATATTGTGGGCAAAAGTATCACTGAAGATAAAGCTCTCCTGCATCACAGAGCCTGTCACACTGCGCCAAAAATGAGGATTTATGGAAGTCAGCGGCACATTACCCACCTTGATACTTCCATGGTTAGGCTGATAAAAACCCTGCAGGAGCTTGATAAGCGTGGTCTTGCCACAGCCGCTCTCCCCCACAATCGCCGTCACCTTACGTTCTGGTATTTCCAGGCTGACGTCATTGAGGGCATAGTTACGCTCAGCCCCATCATAGCTGAAAGTAACGTGCTCTACACGGATGGTCCTGTCCTCAGGCAGTTCGGTAACCTTGTCATCAAGGTCAGTATCCTCATCGGGCTGTGAATGAATCTCATTCAGTCGCTCCAGGCTGATTTTGGCATCCTGAACAGACTGGATGAAGCTGATGAAGTCGTTGATAGGAGCGGAAAGCTGACCGATGATATAGGTGAGAGACATCATCATACCCAGCGTCATATCGCCATGAATGACGTTACGGGCTGCAATGAACGTAATGAGAATATTAGTGGACTGGCTGAAGAAAACGGAACCAGACTGCTGAAACTGACCGATGGTCAACCCTTTCACGCTGATGCGAAAAAGCCTCATCTGCACACGTTCCCATTCCCAGCGCTTCTGACGCTCACAGTTGTTAAGCTTGATGTCCTGCATTCCCTGTATCAGCTGAATCATCTTGTTGCGTTCGGTAGCCGACTGGCTGAAGCGCTTATAGTCTAATTCACGGCGATACTTCATGAAGAATGCAACCCATAATATATATAAGGTGTTGCCCAGCAAAAACACACCAAGCACGAGAAGGCTATAATAACCGAGTACAACTGAAAACACGACAAAGTTTGCAAGAGAGAAGATGAAACCCAGCGAGTTGCCCATCAGGAACGATTTTATGCGGGAATGATCTTCTATGCGCTGCATCAGGTCGCCAATCTTCTTTGTATCGAAGAAATGGAGCGGCATCTTCATCAGCTTGACCAGAAAATCAGAAATCAGGGCAATGTCAATTCGGGTATTCACATGCAGCAATATCCAGCCCCGGATAAAGTTCACGCTAAGCTGGGCGATGAAAAGCACGAGCTGGGCGATGAGGATGAGCGTGACGAAGCCCAGGTTCTTTCCATTGATACCCCTGTCAACCAACGCCTGGGTCAGGAAAGGGAACACCAGCTGCAGCAAGCTGCCCAGCAACATCCCCAGCAGGAGAACCACAACCTGACGACGGTAGGGTTTGAGATATTTGAAAAAGAACCCCAGGCTCTGCCTGTGACTCTCGCACTCCTCCTTGCGCTTGCCAAAGTTCACTCCCGGCACCATCAGCAACGCCATACCACAGTCCCGCCCCTGCACACTGGTGCTTAGCCAGCAGCGCATGAACTCCTCTTCAGTATAGCACAACTTCTGGGAAGCAGGATCTGATATATAGAAACGATAGCGCCCGCTCCGGTTCTTCTTCACCTTATAGCAGACCACGAAATGGTTCTGGTTCCAGTGGAGGATGCAGGGCAGGGAGGCATCGTGGACCAGCTGTTCCATGGTGATTTTCACTCCCAGCGTACGAAAGCCCAGATACTCGGCAGCCTCGCTGATGCCCAGCATTGACACACCGTTGCGGGTGATGTGGCAATGATTGCGCAACATCTCTGCCGAATACTCCTTACCGTAATATTTCGCTATCATCCGCAACGAGGTGGAACCGCAGTCCATCTCGTCGAGTTGCTGATAATGGGGAAAGCCTTTAATCATAATCAGTTACTTTTTTCCGAATCTGTATCCTATGGAAATCATTCCATAACGAGGGATGCAATTGTATGTCGCCTCAGTCAACTCCTGTTCGTAAAATCCATTATCGAAATTAGTCAACTGATGGAATATGTCATAAGCCTTACATTGAACGGTAATCTTACCTTTCAAGAATGTCTTATACAAGGAAATGTTACTTACAACTCTTGTCTTATTGATTTCCTCTAATTTATAACCTTTACGCGTCAAGGAGGTCAAGTCACCGGAGAACTTAATATCCCATGGCAGGCGACATGCAAGATTAAAACCATACCTTATGTCCCAGGCTTCGTAATTAATGGAATTCAGCTTGTTTCTTGTACTATTATAGCTAAAACCTGCATTTAATTTCAACGTTAACTCCTTGTGCTGAAAGACTAATCTAGCTGTTTCATCAATGATATCTCGCTTTTTTTTGCTAGTCTGAAGACCTTCATTCATATGTCCAGACATAAGAGTTGTAACATCTTTCCTGTAAACAATTTCATTGTTGATATTCCATGCCCTCGATTTTCCCAATCCCTTTTCAACATACAAACGATTCCATGATGCCCAATTCCCTTTCACGTTCTGGGGAATTACAAGAGAGTTACCATTCTTATCATCGTACAATGAACACATTATTATCGAGTTAAGCATAAACTGAGATTGTGAAGAAAAGTTTACATCCCACTGGCGTTCAGTATTATGCCATGCATAGGTAAACTGATAATCGTACATCGATTCTTTTTTCAATCTACTATTACCGGTTGACATCACTAGCGGATGAGATGAATCTATAGTTTCAACCAAGTTTAACACTGATGGTTTGCGATAGGATTCCAATTTGTTGAAGAAATGAATCCTGGAATTTTTTCCCTGCCATTTGAGTCGGAATCTTGGACACAGATCAACATAACTCCTCGTAAGAGTAGTATCTACCGAAGAGTTACTATAACTCATATTCTTGCTAAGCATACGCACATCAAAGCCCGCTATCAATTGCCACTTACCCTTTTTATACTCCCAGTTTACCATAGGTTTATGCTCCCTGAACAGGCTGTTGGAATGATAGCTATTGGCATCATACAGATCATCCAAGGTACGCTGACGTGAAACAGACTCGTTACCCTGGGTATAACGGTATCCGATTTCCAGACTCGTATTATTCAAGAAGTTGAAATGATAAAAACCTTCCAATGTATATGAATAAGATTTCGTCTTGGTGTTATCATTGGCTACATAAGAGACAATAGAATCATTTACCGGGAGATAATAGGTTATATGACTATTCTCTCCTAGTTTTTGGTTATTGTCTGAGTATGAAGCATCGGCATGAAAAATGAGATCATCGCCCCAGGCCAAGGCTTGCGACATTTCTATATTTTCACGAAGTCTAAAATTATGTGCCCTGTTATTCGCCTTGTTGATAGAATAATTCTGCAAATAGTCAAAGGCATTTCTGCCACCTTCATCTATAGCATCAAAAAGCTGCAACACAGAAGAATTTGATGGTATATCCTTATCAAACAGCGCATATTTGTTCAAGTCATCATTTTTGCTTCTGCCATAATCCACCATAGTCTGAAACTGAAAATAGGAAATACCCATCTTCGTAATCTTGTTATTCAAACTGAAGGAAGAATTCCTGCTGTCATTTAAATTCTGAAATATTTTATTGATGTTGGTCTGAGGCAATATGCTGATCTGTTTTTTCTGCTCATCCAAATCTACGCCTTGCCATTGAGCAGCCAAATCTGTAGAAACATAAAAAGTTCCACCGGTTTTCTCTGCAATAGTACTCACGCCAACTTTTTTAGTATTCATAATTGATTTTGGGCTGTCTGAATCCCAAAATGATCCATCGCTGCCAGGCACGCTCGACTGATTGACGTTGTTAAGGTTAGCATATGCAGAAGCATTTACAGAACCTTTCATATACCCATCAAATCCTCTTACCTGCCATCTGTCATTAGTACCGACACCTGCTTCTATATTTCCGAAATTATTTTGGCTATATTCCTTTTTCAAGAGAACATCCATCACATAGTCTTTCAAGTCTGTCTTTGTATTCAGGTTGCGATTCTTTTCTTTACTCTGCTCAAAGACTTTAAGACTTTTTACCGTATAATACGGCATATTCTCCAACAAAGCCAGATTATTTCCCTTAAACAACTGTTTGCCATTTAAAGTAAGGTAATCTATTTTCTGATCATTAATAAAGATTTCTCCATTGGCTTCAATTCTTGCACCCGGCATCTGCCTGATCAACTCATCAAGCATGGAACCTTCCGGCAGGTTGAATGCGTCTGCATTATACACCAAGGTATCTCCTTTGTGAAAGAACTTGATTCTGGTAGCACGCACGGTTACCTCACCCAACTCATTATCACCAGTCAGGCTATGTTTAGGCTTAAGCCTTACCAGTTTTATAGCTGGAATCCACCGCCGTAAGACTCTTGCTGTATGCTTTAATTTGTAATTGGTCGTAATAGACTTGTAGCCTTCACAATCTACCTTTATGATATATGATTCAACCTTAGCAGGAACTTTGAAGGAAAAAGAAGAAGAAACCATATAACCAGAAGGACGGCGATTTCTCACAGACATTGTATCTATAACAGTACTGTCTGTTGACATCAATGTTACTTTAGCCTTTTCCAAGCCATAATCAGTAAATGAATCCATCACAAAGCCAATCAACTCTATCGTTCTACCAACAGGCTGAGCGACGGCTATTAAGTTCATTACACAAAAGGTAAAAACCAGCAATATTTTTAAGCATAAATGTTTCATCTTATCAATATTTAATTAATACACATACTTGTAGATTTTCTATCATATCAAATTCTGCCAGCAGCATTTTACTAAGCTCACTATTACTTTTGAGGTGAAATGAAGCAATTGACTTTTCTAATGTATCTTTGAGAGACTCTTGCATATTTTCTTCTATGAAGAACATATAATGACTAGTCAATTCTGACAAATTTCCAAGATACCTTAATATCTCATTATTTCCACCTAACTGATTAAGAAAAAGCAGAGAATCATATTTGTCATCATCCTCAACATAAATTGGCTGAGTCCAATCTACAACTTGACAATACTCTGCTATATTCATCTTTTGAGCCAAATGGAAAGCTTGATCGTTGTCACAAATACCATTAGCTAGAATTTCCATTCCAAGAAGAGCATCTAAATAAATCAAGTTATCACCTACTACCAGTACAGAAGAAATATCTAGAACTTTCATGACCTCAACAAGGCTTTCAGCTATTCTATTGTCATAATCAAAGCAACTCTCATATTCATGAAAATGTTCTAAAAGATAATAGTCTATATATTCCATCAACTTTGTACTTATTGGCGAAACCATTTTACGTGCAAAGAAGTGATTTTTATCAAGCATAAACTTAAAGTGCTCTTCTCCCAAATTAGCTGGTCGATTTCCGTTTTCTTCTCTCCACCTGATGAATCTCAAGTTATTCTCCGAACAAATTTTATCTTCATCATAGTAATTCAAAAGTACGGTATGAATATAAATTTCTTCAGATGCAAATGTATGATTCAAACGCTTTAAAAAGCCTGGATGTTCCTTTGTGTAACGTAACAAAAATGCACATGCCTCTCTTGTCATAGAACACCATTGTGATCCCAAATAAATTTTATCTGGGAAATGGGATGTTGGGCGTTTTATTTGATATTTCACCTGAAAGCCTCGCAAGAAGTTGGTAATACAATACCTCTTAGGATTTCTTACTTGATAATAGTCATAAGGCAAGAAATACAACAACCGACGATCAATTTCTCTAAACGTAGCTATTCTACAGTCAAAATAACTTTGCCCTGGATTATTGTCGAAGAATTGCAGGAAGCTTTCGTAGGGCTTTATGGGATAATCTTGCCCACTTATGATATGATAATAATCTGCATTTGAATTATTTATCGCAATATTGAGCATCTTGATTTCAGTCTTCAAAATACTATAACCTCCCCAATGCAATCTGTCATGACCACAATACTTTATTCGGTTATTGCGGTCAAGCAAATCGTTGATTACAGGCATATCAGTAGCCTTGCAATCTATATTCAAGAATAGATCACATTCTTTATGGTTCAAATATTCCAAAACCTTTCCCAATATTTGCCATTCATTATGAGCTAATATAATAAAGGCATGTCTCATAGGCATTATTGTTTTTGTGACAAGTACAAAAGAACGTTGTTCTTTACGCTATTTTCAATTTGTTTTTTATTACAATTAATTTTTTGTCCTTCTACCTGCTTTTGAATGCAATTGGCATAACATGAAGGTAGCAATTTACATTCCAGGCAACTCTCATTTTCAAAAGAAGACCGGACGAAGTAATCGTAAAAATGATTATTCGGCACAAATTCACCATCATTGTCAATTTTACCAATTGAATACTTTTCGGAAAAATCCCGGGCAGTACATTTGAATACAGACAAATCATAATTAACAACAAACTGTTTCATGTTTTCTGTATAACACTGATAACACGACAAATCAGTTAATTTCTTTTTATATCCATGAGAGACAAACAGCTCCATTTTTCGAGTTATATCGTCACCCTGCATATTACGGTCATCTTTAAATTGCCAGACAAGCTGAGGCATGACGGTTATTTTATTTCGTATATCCAAAGGAAATACGTTCACTATTTCATCTATAGACTCCATATTCTTTGGGGTATAATTAATTCTAACCGTCATGTCTATATTGGGAATCGCCCTACATAAGGCTATGATATTAGAAGTTATAACCTCATAAGAATTATGAACATCTTTTGAGAAACGAGTCTTGTTATGGAAACGTTTTCCTCCATCCAAGGTAATCTGAAATGATGTTAGCTGAATCTCCTTTAGTTTCTCTATCATGGAAGAATTTACTAAATAACCATTTGTTGTAATGGTATTCCGAAAAGCCACATTATTATTGGCACAGATTTCTTGTACTTTTTTTGAAATCGGATAGACCACCTCTTGAAAATACATCAGGGGTTCACCGCCAAACCAATCTAACTGAAAGTGTTTAATTTTTCCGTCTATTATGGTTTTCCTGCAAAATTCAAGGACTTTCGCTACATCTTCGGAAGTCATAAAACCATCATGGTGGTTTTCGTAACAATACCAACAATGAAAGTTGCAATCCAGCGTTGGAAGAATCGTCACCCTTGCCATATCGTTGGAGAAACGACGAATCTTACAATTTGCTAAAATTATATTTTCTTCATTTAGATTGGTGTCACAGACCACACCATTGGCATGCAACTCCTCCAAGATTTCTTCATCCAAAGTATCCACTTCAGAATCTGGCACGGACAGTCGTCGAAATAGTTCTTCGTCTATTTCGAGTAAAGAAGACCGCAACTGGTTATAAACAAATTTGCGGCCTTCTTTTTCTACGTAAATATTATACTTACTAACTTTCATTAGTTAACACAATGACAATGGCTAGCTCCATTAATGTTATCACCGCTGCCCTGACAAGTACAGCCATCAGACGTATTAGTGTTATTGCCACCAAGGATATGAAACATAGAATCCTTATCAACTACATTCGCAGGTTTGATTTTCTTAATTATCTGCATAATTCCAAAATTTAAAAGATTAATACTAAAAAAACTTATATTTATACTTTTCTTCCGTCAAGAGTTCCAAACAAATTTTAACCCCCTTTTTTACAGAATCCATTACATCTGTATCTACATAATCATCATTGATATTGAGTATAGCTAATACGTCAGCAAAGCTAGTAGCCCGTTTATCAACTTCTGGCAGAAACTTCATAATTTCACACAGAGAAATATCATACTGCCGTAAATAATCGACAAAAACTGATAATTTTCGAATTTCCTGTTCCGTTACTGAAGATTCAATATCAGCACGATGCTTGAAATATATTTCATCAACAGCTCTTTTTGCCATATCCAAATATATTCTCTTTTCTGAAACCATAGAATATAAACAGAAAAAACATACTACAGGAACCAACTCGGAAGTCAACATCCTATATAGTTTTCCATTTGTAAGCTCTACTATTATGTCATCTACTCTTTTCCTCAATTTCTTATAATCCTCATAATCTGTATCGGAACAGGTACATTCCATATATATAGCAATTTCTTTTTTAAGTTTGTTTTTTTGTAAATATTCTAGCATAATTTGATAATTCTCGTTTGTTATAGTCTGTACAGGACGGGTATGAACTGCCTGGACAGAATCAACAATGGCTATATCTCTTTTATTGCTATTTATCAATAAAGGCCAATGATACTCTATACCACACCAACGCACATGATCTTCAAATGTACCCATCACTGCCATAAGAGCTTCACGTGAAAAGCAAGGCATCATCATTTCAACAAAATTAGTATATCGTATTGTACACATTGGATTGTGCAATGTATGTTCATACGTATAATAAGAAGTACTCAATGAAGGTTGAGCGATTTTAAGCCTGTATTCCTTCATCAATTCAAATAACTTATTGACCGAATCTACTGAGATTTGAATATCATCATCCAACAACAGGAAATAATCATACTGTTCTATAAACTGAGGGTGCATTTGAAAATATTGAAAAGACATATCCATTTTGTAACCTTTCAGTTTACATACAAACTTTGAATCCCCAAGATACTTATTATAAGTATCGTCATAAACAAGCAAATGCAAATCAAAATTAGCAGTATCATAGCACAATTGACGATGCAAGCTTCCATCGCCAACAGACACAATAACACAATTCTTTTTTGACGTGTTTAGATTGTTAATTATTACTTGTTTATTCATCGTTTTTGTTATTTTTTAGACGCAAATTTATATAAAAAATTCAGCCCCAAAAACTTATATTTATTTATTAACGTTTTTAACCCCGCTTAACAGTACCTAATTATCTCCTTTTCGAATTCCTATCTTTTTATATATGCTCTGAGTTTGTATTAAGGCTCAGAAGAGATTATCCATCAATGGACAATTTCATCTGAGCCTTTATTTATTAGAATACTTATTTAGTCTAGAAGATTACTTCTCTGCTGACTGACCTGCTGATGTTGGCCAATATGGGTTCTGATACAATGGACTCTTCTCTACAGAAGCATAATCACTTGCGGTGAGCAGGAACTGCTTGATAGGAAGTGGCTGCAGATAGTGAGCCATGTGCCAGGTGAAACCATCCTTGTAGCTGTTGGTAGCTGTCATGTTCACCTCCAATGGACGATAGTACTCGCTCAGAGAAGAGCTTGATACGTTGGCATTAGAAGAGCCATCGGCATTCAGGTTGTTATACCAGCTCTGCATTGGAGTATTCCAGAGATGAATACCCTCCATGTGAGCAGGAGTAGTCATCAACTGATCGTATGAACGCCAGCGCTGCAAATCCATACCACGAAGACCTTCTGAAATCAACTCGCAACGACGCTCACGACGGATGTTGTAGAGAATCTTATCGGTCAACTGCTTGCCTGCAGAGTAAGAACCCCAGTCGGCAGTTTCCTTGCTCATCTCAGTAGCATCGATGGTAACCTGTGGGTTAACAGCATCACCTGTGAAGCCGGCAGCCTTACGTACATCCTTCCAATACTCCAGAACCTTGCCAGAAAGACTGTTGGTCAACATATACTCAGCCTCCATGTAGTTCAGCAGCGCCTCGGTAGCACGGAAGATTTCAGCTGCATTGTAGCAGTTACCATTACCTGTATTAGCCTTATCAAAGGTACCACCCTTACGGATTGCATAACCTGTAGAATAGTCATTCTCGGCATTACGTGTGGTAATGGTTGGATATGGCTCGTCGATGACATAGTGATCCTCAGGAGCAGACATATTCTTGAATACATTCTTCTGTCCAGGAACCTTCAGGAAGATGGTGAGACGAGGGTCACGATTGGTAGCTACATCGGCGATAGTCTGGTCGCTATAGGTATAGGCTGAATTATAGATAGGCTTACCATCCTTCATCACATAGCCCTCTACCATAGAGCGGGTGAGACCTACACCAAAGTCTCCATGCTGGACACCAACCTCCACATTATTGACTACACCCAACTCCTTGCTATACTGGCGCCAAAGGATAACCTCAGGTGTACCCGACATATCTGTAGTACCCCAGATATTGAAGTAAGGGTTCTGAGGATCACCTTCCTTCTGAGGAATAGTACCGGTGTTCACCATCAACTGATCCTTATACTTGTCAGCTACCATTTCGGCAGCCTTGGCACTCTCCTGCAGGAAATACTTAGCCTCAGCATCAACAGAACCTGTAGGATACTGATAGTTGGCATTATACTCCTTAGCCTTGCCTGGCCATCCCTCGCCGTTAGGAACGAAAGCTGTGCCGGCAAAATAAGTCAGCCAAGAACCCTCGTAGAGAGCTACACGGCTCTTGAACAGGCGGGCTGCATCTGGAGAGATACGGGTATGGTTCTTGTCAAAACCATCCTGCATCAGCGAGATAGCCTTGTCCAAGTCTTCCATGATGAAACGAGCCACCTCGTTGCAAGGCTGACGCTTGTTGGCTGCCACCAGAATTTCCTCATTGTCAGGGAATGCCTCGGTTACAATAGGAAGGTCGCCCCACTTCTGCAACATATCAAAGTAGCAGTATGCTCTCATAAAGTAGATCTCACCAATATACTGGTTGATGATAGCCTCACTACCTGAAATCTTACCAGCCTTCTGAGCCTCGAGGATAGAATTGAGCTGATAGTTGATGTTGCGGATATTATTCCAAGACCAGTTGCCGTTATCATTGGCTGTTTTCCAAAGTCCTGTGGCAAACTTGCCATCACCATTCCAGTTGATCTGGTTGTCGGTATTCACATCTCCGGCATAGAGACCATAGCTCCAGTTGGCGTGTCCTGGCATGACATCACCATAGAACTGATCGGCAGCAGCTTTCACCTTTGCCTCTGAAGTAAAGAATCCATCAGAAGGTAAGCTTGATGGTGGCTCCTGCTCCAGATAATCACTACAAGAAGAGAAGGATGCAGCAAGTGCCAATGACATAAGTGCTATATGTTTGAATTTCATATTAATATCTCCTTTTAATTATAATGTAACGTTAACACCGAAAGAGAAAGTGCGAGAGAGAGGATAACCATTACCATAATCGGTATCGATGGTTTCTGGGTCGAACTGACTTGGAAGATCGGTGATAGTGAACAAATTCTCTGCTGAAACGAAGAAGCGGACATTGCCCAAACCTGCCTTTGAAACCAAGCTCTGTGGCAGGGTATAGCCAATCTGAAGGTTCTTCATACGCAAATAAGCTGCATTGAGCAAATAGCGTGTCTGGGTATGGATGTTCTTCCCGCTGTACTGCGGACGTGGCAGATAGGCATTCAGATTCTCTGATTCGTAGCCATTCTTGACAGACCAGGTTTCTGAATCGCGGAAGTAGTCCTGAACGCCGGTAATACCTGCAGCCCACCATACACCAGAGTCGGTAGCTCCAAACAGAAATTCTTTCGCATCAGAATAATCACGCTTCATGACACCCTGCATGAATGCACGGAAGTCGAACCCCTTCCAGCTGGCAGTGAGATCAAGACCGAAGAGATAACGAGGAGTTTTGTTGCCGATAACCTTCAAGTCACCATGGTCTGCCAATGTATTGCTTCCATTAGAGATCTTGCCGTCGCCATCCAGGTCCTTGTACATGATATCACCAGCAGCCCACTTGTCGCCAAGCTGGCTCTGTCCACCATTTGGCAAGGTAGCCAGATGCTGGTTCATCTCATCATTAGTCTTGGCAATTCCGATGGTTTCATAACCCCAGATTTCGCCTACCTTGCGGTTCTCGATATAGCTAGACAAGGAACCGGTAGGGTTGTTTGGATAACGGGTTACCTTAGCCTGAGCATCTGAAACATTGAATGTTACACCATAGTTCAAGCCATTCTCCAGATGATCGCGCCAGCCAATCTGCAACTCCCAACCAGTGGTACGGAGGTCAGTATTGTTGGTCTTAGGAACAGCAGTTCCCAAAAGTGCAGGCAACTCAGGAGCAGGACCTACCATGTCCTTGGTATTACGTACATAGTAATCGAAGGAACCAGTCAGACGGTTGTTGAAAGCACCCCAGTCGAGACCGACATCATAGCTTTCTACCTTTTCCCAACCCAAGGCTGCTGAAACCAGACCTGGAGCTGCAGTAATGTTGGTCTTCTTACCACCCTGGAGCCAGGTACCTGATACTGATTTATAATCTACTGTAGAATAGGTCTGATACCAGTTATCAATATTCTGGTTACCCAAAGAACCGTAAGATGCACGGAGCTTCAAGGTATTTACTGTATTCTCCAATGGCTTCCAGAAGTTCTCGTGAGCGATGTTCCAACCCAAAGAGAAGGATGGGAAGGTCTTCCACATATTGTTTCTGCGGAACTTGGATGTACCGTCATGACGGATATTGAACTCGAAAAGATACTTCTCGTCATAGTTGTAGTTCAAGCGGCCGAAGAAGCCGGCTGTCTGCCACTGGTTGCGTCCGCCATTCACGGAAGGAACGATTTCCTTGCCTTCGTAGCTCAAGCCATTGGTCAGATCCACCTCCAGACGAGACTCATCCAAGATACCATTACGCTGCAGACCGAATTCGGTCTTTCTCAACTGCTCTGCCTGGAAACCACCCATTACGTGGAAGTTATGCTTCTTAGCCAGAGAGAAGTTGTACTCGGTATAAGCCTGGAAGTTATAGTAGTTCTCCTTATATTCATCCTCATGAACATTGGAACCCTTGTCGTAAACGATAGGATTGCCGGCAACATCATGGTTGTAGAGCATCTTCTTGTCCCAGTGGCGTGCAGTATTCTCTGAACGATAGGTGAAGTCGATATGAGTTCTCCAGTTCTTGATAGGCTCAATCAACAGGTTCACCTGCTGGTTCAGAATGTCACGCTCCTTGGTATCCTTACCTGCTGTAGCCAGACCGAGGGCAGGAGAAGGTGCAGAATAATAGTAACCGTTGCGATCCTGCAAAGGCAATACTGGCCAACCCTGACGTGCCAAGTCCTGATACAGACTGTTGGTCAAATTAGCAGGGCGCTGGAAATCGGTACGGGTCCAGCGGGTAGAGTAATCCAGGTGCAGCCAATCGGTAATCTGCGCACCAATCTTAGCTGCCGTATTGTAACGGTCGTTCTTATCCTTATCCAGCTTCATGAAACCGCCATTGTGCAGGTAGTTGAAAGAAGCATAGAAATTAAACTTATCATTACCGCCGCTCACACTTGCGTTATGCTCCTGAGAGAAGGCTGTGCTCTTATACAAGGCATCATACCAATCTACGTCATCTACACCATAGGCGTAGCCATCATTCCATGTTGTGCCGTTGCTGGAATCGATACCGTAGAGCAGGTTACCATTGGCATCCTTTCGGGTACCAGGACCTACAGGAGTGGCATTGTGATAAGCCACGATCTTATCCATACGCTCCTGATCGAAGAACACACCACTACCACCATTGGTATGAGCATCGTTTACCCATGCTGCATAGTCAACAGAGTTCATCATGTGCTTGCCACGAATCATTCCGCTGAAACGGAAGCTGTTATTATAGTTGACTGTAACCTTACCCGACTTACCTTTCTTGGTAGTAACCAAGATTACACCGAAAGGTGCACGGGAACCATAGATTGAAGATGCAGCAGCATCCTTCAATACAGATACACTTTCGATATCCTGTGGGTTGATGGTATTCAAATCACCCTCAGAACCATCAATCAAGATCAATGGAGTACCCTTGGAACCCTCACCAATGGTAGTAGTACCACGTACATTTACATTAGGAGTAGCATCCATAGAACCAGATGAACTGGAAATCTGCAAACCAGGAACCAGACCCTGCAATGCCTGGGTAGCATTGGCAACAGGACGGGAAGCAATCTCCTTGCTGTCGATTACAGAGACAGCACCAGTGAGGTTTACCTTCTTCTGAGTACCGAAACCTACGACAACTACTTCACTCAAAGCCTGATTGTCGTCTTCCAAAGTAACGTTCAACGGACCATTACCAGCTTTTACCGTCATGGTCTTATAACCTATATAAGACACTTCGACCATAGCACCTGGAGCAGCACTGAGCGAGAAGTTACCATCAATATCGGTAACAGTACCCGTCTTGGAACCCTTAACCTTTACGGTAGCACCGATTACCGGCTCACCAGAAGGATCAAGAACCTGACCTTTAACGACACCCGACTGCTGAACAACCTGAGCTGTAGAAGCTGCCATGATAGATTGTGGAGGCAAAGCAACGCCAGTTGCCAAAGCTGCCAAAGCCATCAATCTTCTAGACGATGTTATTAGCTTAAGATTTTCCATTTTAAGTTGTATTTTAATTTATTAGTTTATATTATACTGTTTATGTAAAAAAAATGTAAAGTGCCGCCTTCGCTCTCGCCAAGGCAACTTTTATTGCTTCACAATTGCAAAATTCGGTCTTTTTTATCATATATTAGGGAAAAATTCGAGAAAATAAGGGAAAAATTCGGGAAAAAGCTGTAAATTTGTACCCAAAATACAAAGAAATACTAATAATCAAGATGAGAACGATATATTTGATACTGACTTTTGTGTGCTGCATCATTGCTAAAGCGGAAACATTTCCATACCGCAGCATTGCATCTTTTAACATTTCGCCAGCGTCTGAAAGCCATTGCATGATACTAGATAGCGAAGGAATGATGTGGGTGGGAACCAATTCCGGACTCAAATCATACGATGGCTATACCGTGAAATCGTATAAATCGAATGCTCTTTCTCCAGGTATTCTTCCCAACAACGACATCCGTTCCATGGCAGAAGACCACGAGCAGAACCTCTGGCTGGGAACCCGAAACGGCCTGGTAAAGATAAACCGGAAGACTGGCGTTTTCAAGACCTATTTCCTGCCAAGCGAAGATCAGAGAATCATCTACCATCTCTTTGTTTCGAGAGATGGTACACTCTGGGTTGGTACAGATGGAGGATTATCTTATTTCAATCCGGAAAATGAATCCTTCTATACCTATACTTCCAGGAATGCCTGGCGCATCGATGAAAACGGAAAGAAACAGCGCCTCAATTCTTTCAGCGTAAAATGTGTAACTGAAGACAAAAACGGCGACCTTCTCATCGGAACCTGGTCTTCCGGACTGATGCGTCTGAAACGTGGCAGCAACGTATTCCGCAGCTACCCGAAGCTGAATGACATAAATTCTGCCTACTCGCTCTTTTTCGACAGAAACCATCGTCTCTGGGTAGGAACCTGGGGATACGGAGTGCTGTGCATCAGCAATCCGGACAATCTGAAGAATCCGCAATATCATCAATATCCCTATAAAACCAATAATTTCGACATCTTCTATAAATTCGTAGAAGACCCTACTACGCATACTCTCTGGGCATGCACAAGAGAAGGCATCTGCTTTCTCGACGAAAACCTGCCGCAGGCCAGCTGGCAGAAATATACCCAGATAGGCAACAGCCGACTCATCTACTGCAATGATATCTGCACAGATGGGGGGGGCAACATCTGGCTCTGCACGCAGAATGATGGAGTCCTGCAGATTACTACCACACCATCGCTCTTCAGGCAGTGGCATCTGGGAAATCTTCAGAATGCCCCTACCATCAACTACGTGAATGCCATACTAACCACCGATGGAGCATGGTTCTGGCTGGGGCTCAACCCATACGGAGTAGCGCTCTACAACAGATACACCGGTGCCACCTATTATAATAGTGAAATTCCAGGTTTGGGCAGTTTGCACGACTATACGCTAACCACGAGTATCACCAGCATTGCCAAAAGAAGCAATGGGGAAATCTGGTTTGCGGTCAACAACTATGGTATCGTAGTCAAACCAAAGGAGGGAAATGCCTTCGAACTGAATCGCAGCAATACCCAATACATCCAAGAAGACTTTGTCAATGCTGTTTTCGAATCAAAGGATAAAACCATGTGGATAGGAAGCCGCAATGGTATGAGTATCGTGTATCCAGACAATACAGGCTACTTCCTGACCATGAAAGAAGGTAAAAACGACTTCAGCAGCTGTGACATCCGTAACATCTGCCAGGATAGGCAGGGTAACATCTGGGTCTCTACCAATAATGAAGGCATCATCCGCATTTCGGGAAATCCCAAGAACATCCGATCGCTGAAATACAAGCAATACAGCTTTAAAAACCAGCTGTTTGCCATCAATGATGCCCAGAAATGTATGGAGGACAAGCAGGGCAGACTCTGGGCGATATCAAACAGTGGCGGACTCTTCCTATATAATAAGGAGGAAGACCGTTTTGAATACCAGAACCGAAAGATTCATCTTCCGGATGACCAGACCTTCTCCATAGAAGGCGATGCTTTCGGCAATATCTGGGTAGCGCTCAACAAGTCTCTGGCTTATATTACCTGGAAAAGTCAGGATGCGGAAGACTTGCGCAACATCACTTACTTTACCCGGGAAGACGGTTTGGGAGAAGTCCATTTTTCGGCGGATGCCAGTTATCAGTTTGGCAAGGAAATCTTCTTCGGCGGAAGAACAGGCTTCTTCTCCTTCACTCCATCTCCTCTTATGGGAATGAAGCATCACAAGAAGAACAGCAAGCTCATCATTACCGACCTGCTGATAGACGACGTGCCATTTGCCATGCTGGACTCTGTTCTCAAAAGTGATATTTCGAAAGAAATGCCTCACTATACCCAGGAGATTACCATACCGGCAAAGGTGAAGAAGTTTGATATCGAGTTTGCACTCCTCACTTACGGCAATGCCAGCAAGAATGTCTATGCCTACCAGCTGGAAGGTTATGATGAAGACTGGCAATACTGCAAGCCTGATGTTCACAAAGCCACCTTCCAGAACCTAAGCGCAGGAACCTACAGATTGCGTCTGAAGGCCACCGACAGCTATGGTCAGTGGCAGGAACTGCCCTACACCATCACCATCAAGGTGCTGCCGCCATGGTATGCATCCAGAATAGCCTTCATGCTCTATATCCTGATGCTGATAGGCGGCATCTTTGCTGCTGCCAGATGGTATAAGGAGCAGGTGAAGACCAGAAACAGCCTGCAGATGGGTGTTATCCTTACCAATATCACCCACGAGCTGCTCACCCCGCTCACCGTCATTTCTGCCACCATCTACAAGCTCAAGGAAAGAGCACCACAGTATGAGGAAGACTATCTGGTGATAGACAGCAACATCAACCGCACCACCCGACTCCTGCAACAGATCCTGGAAGTGAGAAAGTCGCAGGCAGGACAGCTGCATCTGCTCGTGAGCCGCAGAAACCTGATTTCGTTCATAGAAGAAGCTTGCGAGAATATCCGTCCGATGGCTGAACACCAGAAGATTACCCTATCCCTGGAGAAGCCGAAGACTGAAGGCATGGCATGGTTTGATGCCGACAAGATGGATAAGATCATCTACAACCTGCTCTCCAACGCCATTAAATATAATAAGGTGGGAGGCAAGATTGATGTATCACTCAGCCTCAGCAAGGAACAGGCTATCATCACCATCGCGGATAATGGCATCGGTATGTCGAAAGAGAAGATGAAGCATCTCTACACCCGATTCTTCGATGGCGACTACCGCAAGCAGAACATGCCGGGAACCGGCATCGGACTGTCGTTGACCCACGACCTGGTGAAACTGCATCATGGCGATATCCAATGTGAAAGTCAGGAAGGCGAAGGCACTACCTTCACCATCACCCTGTCTATCAGAAAAAGTGCGTATGCACCAGATGAAATAGACAATTCTGAAAAAACAAATGCAGTAAATCGGGAAGCCATCAGACAGGCAAGCCAGGAAACGAAGCTGGAATTCCAACCTGCTTCTGAAGACAAACCTAAGCTGGCACCTGTCCGCCAGAGCATCTTCATCAGAAAGAATGCGAGCAAGATCCTGGTGGTGGAGGACAACGAGGAACTGCTCGCCCTGATGCTGCAGGTATTGAGCAAGAACTATCATGTGTTTACGGCAAAGAACGGAAAGCAGGCGAAAAACATCATCATGAAGGAGAAACTCGACCTCGTGGTGAGCGACGTGATGATGCCAATCATGGATGGTATCGAACTGACCAAGCAGCTGAAGTCTGACAAGAGTTTCTGGCAGCTGCCTATCATCCTGCTCACCGCCAAGAGCAAGGAAGAGGACAAGACCGAGGCTTATGCCGCAGGAGCAGATGCCTACATCACCAAGCCTTTCAAGTTTGAGGAGCTGGAAGTCCGGATCAATGCCCTTCTTGCCAACCGTAAGAAGATGATAGAGAAGATTCAGGCAGAAGTTGCGCTCCAAACCAGCACGGAGAGCGAAACACAGACTGCGTTACATTTGAGCAACCCAGATCAGGCATTCATCACTCGTGCCACAGAGGTAGTGATGCAACATCTTGCAGATGGCGATTACAACCGCGATTCTTTTGCCAAGGATATGGTGATGAGCGAATCCACCTTATATAATAAGGTGAAAGCCACAACAGGGCAAACGGTCATTGCCTTCATCACCAGCATCCGCCTGAAGGAAGCTCAGCACATCATCCGGTCGAACCCTAACATTCTGATCAGTGAAGTGGCAACCCAGGTGGGCTTCAACACGCCGAAGTATTTCTCCAAATGCTTCAAGAAGGAGTTCGGCATCTTCCCAAAGGAGTATGCTGAGAAACTGAAAAACGTCAATTAGCATGATTAGTCGTGGAAATCCATTGTTTTTCCGCACATTTCCACGACTAATAAATACCATCTTCCTGTCACTATTCTGCGCGAAATGGATTTTTTACCCCATTTCGCGCAAAATAGTGACTCATTATTTTGCGCGAAACGATATTTTTAGTATCTTTGCAGCAAAATAACGACATCCATTATGGCACAAGAGATTATAGGAAGAGAGCCTGAAATCAAGGAGATTGAGGCTCTATATCAAACAAACAAACCTGTTTTTGCAGTAGTTTATGGTAGAAGAAGAGTCGGCAAGACCTTTCTGATAAGAGAATTGTTAGGCGACAAGTTTGCATTCTACCACACAGGACTCTCGCCATACGAATTACAAGGCAAGAAACTGAAGGAGCAGCAACTTAGCAATTTCTACTCTTCGCTCATCAAGTATGGCAGCGATATCAAACGAGTTCCAACCGACTGGCTGGAAGCATTTGATGCGCTCATATCCTTGCTGGAAAAAAAAGACACCAAGAAGCGACAAGTTGTATTCATCGATGAACTTCCATGGATGGATACACCCCGTTCTGGCTTCATTACCGCCTTGGAACATTTTTGGAATGGATGGGGAGCAGGCAAGGAGAACTTAATGCTCATCGTCTGTGGCTCTGCTACCTCTTGGATTTCAGACAAACTCCTCAACAACAAGGGAGGACTCTTCGATCGAACTACAGATGAAATCAAGCTCCGCCCTTTTACCTTGGGGGAATGTGAGAGATTTTACCAGGCAAACCATATCGTAATGTCTAAATTCGACCAGGTACAATGCTATATGGCTACTGGTGGCATACCTTATTATATATCTATGCTCCAAAAGGGAAAGAGCCTGGCGCAAAACATAGACCGCCTCTTCTTCGAGCCAAACGCCAAACTCAAGTTAGAATTCGACCGTCTCTACTCTTCTCTCTTTACCAATGCAGAAGACTGCAAGAAGATTGTACGATTACTGGCAAAGAAGCAACAAGGGTACACAAGAAAAGAGATACAGGTACTGACGAATCTTGCAGACGGTGGCGGTCTCTCCACAACTCTGAAGACTCTGGAAGTGAGCGACTTCATCACCTCGTATATCAAATACGACTATCCGAAGAGAGAGGTTTACTATCGTCTTACCGACTTCTACAGCAAATTCTATCTCTCCTTCATTGATGGCAAGAAGACTACCAATCCCAGCTTTTGGCAGGATAATTTACTGACACCCTCCCTTACGGCTTGGCGAGGCTTCACCTTCGAATCACTTTGCATCTACCATTTGCCACAAATCAAACAGGCGCTTGGCATTAGCGGAGTACAGACTGAATCAAGCCCATGGAAGAGCAGAAAAGAAAAGGATGGAGCACAGATAGACCTGGTTATCGAACGAGCAGACCACATCTGTAATATCTGCGAAATGAAGTTTTGCGAAGATGACTTCTCCATCAACGCCAGCTACGACAAGAACTTGCGACATAAACTCAGCACATTTCAGGAAGAAACCCGATGCAAGAATGCCCTTCACCTGACACTCATCACAACATATGGCTTAAAGTTCAATGAGTATGCAGGAAGAATACAGAAAGTTATCACTATGGATGACTTATTCCGTATCTAAAAACTCCAAAAGCCTAGAGGAAAAAGTAATTGTTATTAGGGAAAATCTCCGTTCAAAAGTATTGAACCGCCGTTCTATACTTTTGAATGTACATTCAAAGCTTTTGAACACACATTCAATACTTTTGAACGAATATTTTCCCTAATGATAAAAACATGTTGATCGTGCAGGAAATACTATTTCCATTAGAAGAAGATATTATCCGCTTCATAGTTGTTATTCCTATATTCGGCAGCATCGGCCCCATTTGATGATGATAAGTGCAAGGTATGTCTTTTGCTGCCGGTGTGTGGGGATGGCTGTCCATATAATCGCATTAAATGTGATACAGAAGACACCGAAATAACAAACAATAATATTAAATTAATAAAACCTATTTGAAAACAATAGTTCGTTAATAATTCAATAATGTGCTAAGCAGCTATACGCTGTAAGCACGAGAGATCTTTGAAAATCTTGCTAATTAAAGTTCGGTTCGGGGTGTACCCGCTTGCTTTAAAAATTCGTTTCACCAGATAAATGTTGGTCATCAGTGACTTGAATGAAGACATAGAATATTCCATTCCCATCTCCTTCATAGTTACCTTGGCAACATTTAGTGATGTGAACGAAGTATTGAAAGCAAAATAGAGTTTCCACTTATCGCGAGCCTGGCAGTCCATAAGACCAGTATAGCCTTTGGCGTCACGAAAGCAAAATTCGATCTGGAACCTGGTTCTATAATAAAGAAGTACTTCTTCACCCGAAAGTGAGGTGTCTGTAGAGAAGAATAGTTTCTTCTTGCCATTCGGCATCTGCCAGATGACAAGTCTAACTTTACACCTGAGTGCCTTGGAATAGGCTATCAAAGTATAAGCTGTTCCTTCTATATCTTTCATCTCCATCTTCTCCATTCGAGTGAGGTCAAGATTCTTCATATCAATCTTGCCATCCTTGGTCTTGGGGCGACCACGTTTTCCAGTACGTGGACCAGCATAGACATAAAAGAGACAAGCATTGTCACGAAAGCGGCTTATCAAAGAGAACCCTTCTTTCTTTATCCCATTAACAAATGTACTTGTAGAGAAGTAAGCATCTGCAACTATGAGGGTTGAGAGTTTAAGAAGTTCCTTGCGGTAACGCTTAATGACGCTGATATAGAAATCTACCATAGTCTTGTTTCTAAGACTCAGTTCTTTATTACTTAGCGACTGGTGTGCTTTTAACATCATGCAGTCTTTGGCATCAATATCAATGAGGCCAATACCCATGATTTCGAGACCATGTTTAACAGACTGTGCACATCCCGACCAAAAACGACCGATATGTGGAGTCTTCTTGCCAGCTTTGCTGATGTAGCTGGGATCAATGGCAATAGCCCATCTTCCCTGTTTACCAAAGAAGCGCTTGGCAAGTGAGACATTAAGTTTGAGCCAGTCAATGCTTTTCGACTTTTTTAAGCCGAATGCGTTGCGATAGGTTTAAGCAACTTCTTCTCCGAGTCATCCCGAACTGGTTTTCTGGCTGAATCTGTCTCCATTCTGTTGGAAAACGACCTGTTTTTAGCCTTAAAAAGTCGGTAAAAATAGTGTTTCAGGTACTCTGTACACCTTATTATATATAGTCACTCATACAAACAAAGAATAGAATATCATATAAAACTTTTTCAATGTACGGCAAAAGAAAATGACAAAAAAGTTTGGTATTTCCGAAAAAATACATTACCTTTGCCATCATAAAATAAACAACGAAACGACATAAAAATTATGATGACAATCGAAGAATACAGAGCAGCCATCTTGCAGGCTTTACTCGATGCTAAGAACGAGGACGGCACTCCAGCCATTACTCCAAGGGAAGCACAGGAAGCACTCAACGGATTTACCGACGACGAGTTGCAAGACGGAATCCTATGGAATTCGCCCGAAGACGTGGCATCAATTATCCTCGAGGGATAAATCACGGAAGTTATATTCAGCTACCAACAGATAAGAATAGGAGCAAAGACCCTTTTTGCGGGGTTTTTGCTCCTATTCCCATTTATACTTCCTGTTTTTTCTTTCCTTTAAAGACAGTCTTCAACAGCCCCGCAATACTTCATTTCTGTTGCAAAAGCAATAAAAAACTAAAGAATGCGACAAAAAACAAAAGAATGTGCAATTTTTCTTTCACAATTCAATTATTATTTGTAAATTTGCAGCCGCATAAACGGAAAGGGAACTTGCAAATCCCTCTTCAATCAGTTTAAAAAGATAATTTTACCGGTAAAAATATATATTAAATAATGAAGATAGAAAACGAAATCATCAGCTCGGTCATCGCTGCGGTGAAGGAGCTTTATGGTCAGGACGTACCTGAGAAGATGGTAGCCCTGCAGAAGACCAAGAGTAATTTCGAAGGTAACCTTACCCTCGTCGTATTCCCATTCCTCAAAATGTCGAAGAAAAAGCCTGAGGATACAGCACAGGAAATCGGCGAATACCTGAAGAAAAACTGCACTAACGTTATCGCAGACTTCAACGTGGTTAAGGGTTTCCTCAACCTTTCTATCGCTCCTGCCGCTTGGGTAGGACTCTTGAATACCATCAACGCTGACCCTAAGTTTGGTGAGAAGCCAGTTACTGAGAACAGTCCGCTCGTCATGATCGAGTACTCTTCTCCTAACACCAACAAGCCTCTCCACCTCGGTCACGTGCGCAACAACCTCCTCGGCTGGTCATTGGCCCAGATTATGGAGGCTAACGGCAACAAGGTAATCAAGACAAACATCGTTAACGACCGTGGTATCCACATCTGTAAGTCTATGCTCGCCTGGCTCAAGTGGGGCAATGGCGAAACTCCTGAAACTTCCGGCAAGAAGGGCGACCACCTCATCGGCGACTACTATGTAGCCTTCGACAAGCACTATCGTGAGGAAATCGCAGAGCTCAAGGCTCAGTACATGAAGGATGGCATGGACGAAGAAGCTGCCACAGAGAAAGCTAAGGTAGAGGCTCCGCTGATTAAGGAGGCTCACGAAATGCTCGTAAAGTGGGAGAACAACGACCCTGAGGTTCGTGCACTCTGGCAGAAGATGAACAACTGGGTTTACGCTGGCTTTGATGAGACTTACAAGATGATGGGTGTAAGTTTCGACAAGATATATTATGAGTCAAACACTTACCTTGAGGGTAAGAAGAAGGTAGAAGAAGGATTGGAGAAGGGTCTCTTCTTCCGCAAGGATGATAACTCTGTTTGGGCTGACCTCACCAACGAGGGTCTCGACCAGAAGCTCCTGCTCCGTTCTGACGGCACTTCTGTTTATATGACTCAGGACATCGGTACTGCCGACCTCCGTTTCAAGGATTTCCCTATCGACAAGATGATCTACGTAGTAGGTAACGAGCAGAACTACCACTTCCAGGTACTCTCTATCCTGCTCGACCGTCTCGGTTTCAAGTGGGGTAAGGACTTGGTTCACTTCTCTTACGGTATGGTAGAGTTGCCTAACGGAAAGATGAAGAGCCGCGAAGGAACCGTAGTAGATGCTGATGACCTGATGGCAGAAATGATTAAGGACGCTCGCCAGACAAGCGATGAGCTCGGCAAGTTCAAGGACATGAGCGAGGAAGAGCGCCAGGAGATTTCACGCATCGTGGGTCTCGGAGCGTTGAAGTACTTCATCCTCAAGGTAGATGCCCGCAAGAACATGCTCTTCAACCCAGAAGAGAGTATCGACTTCAACGGTAACACAGGTCCTTTCATCCAGTATACCTATGCCCGTATCCGCAGCATCATGCGCAAGGCAGCAGCCGAGGGCATCGAGATTCCTGCAGAGTTGGGCGCAGACGCTCCTATCAACGAGAAGGAGATTGACCTCATCCAGAAGATGAACGACTTTGCTGCAGCTGTAGCCGATGCAGGCAACAACTACAACCCTGGTGGTATCGCTAACTACTGCTACGAGTTGACCAAGGAGTTCAACCAGTTCTATCACGACTACAGCATCCTGAATGCAGAGAGCGAGGCTGAGAAGATTACCCGTCTGGTTCTTGCTGCCAACGTGGCTAAGATCTTGAAGAACGGTATGTCTCTGCTCGGCATCGAGGTTCCGGAAAGAATGTAATATATACATAAGATATAATAACCTACAATTTAAAAAATAAAAGAATATTGACTATTTGACATAATGAGCATGGCCCTGGAGCTCGACTCCAAGGCGCATGCTCATTTCAGTTTTAGCCAATCCTTTTTGTTTCTCAACCCACCAAAAAGAAAAAAGATGAATAAAATGCCCGTAAATCCTCCTTCATGGAGAAACGATACCGTTTTGCCTCTACCCAACGAAGTTATAGCCAACGCCTGGGCTGTGGATGCCGCCTGTTCCGGCAATCCCGGTCCAATGGAATACCAATGCATCGACCTTCAGACCGGTGCCCAGGTTTTCCACTATGGTCCTATCCACGGCACCAACAACATCGGCGAGTTTCTCGCCATCGTCCACGCCCTCGCCCTGATGCAGCAGAAGGGCATTACCGACAAGGTAATTTATAGCGACAGCGTGAATGCCCAGCTCTGGGTAAGCAAGAAACAATGCAAGACCAAACTGGAGCGCACTCCCCAGACCGAACAGCTCTACCAGGTCATCGCCCGAGCCGAAAACTGGCTCCACACCCACCCCATCAACATACCTATTATAAAATGGGAGACGAAGAAATGGGGCGAGATTCCAGCTGATTTCGGAAGAAAGGGATAAGTTTTTTCAGCCTTAGCGCTTCGGATTCTTTTCGTAATTTTACAGTAGTATTAATCTTGTTTTTAAAAAGAAATAATATGAGATTTTATACAGAAGAAGATATATTAGATAAGCATATAGGCAAGATAGGAAGTCCTCATCGTGATCAATTTGAGAATGAAATCAACAGATTCTTAACCAAAGAGACCACCAAACTCCCAGATTGTTCTTGCTGATTCAGTAAGCATCACCTTTAGATAGACAGTTTAAGAAATAAACGAAGCTATCATCAAAATA
>ULNA01010364.1_pt1 | contig 28732 bp, 35 predicted proteins | sample 1951801 | NCBI WGS metagenome assembly ULNA01 (sample SAMEA4835565, study PRJEB28245) | human gut metagenome | biome: gut microbiome; material: fecal sample | place: Denmark | collected 2008
AATCAGTATATTTAAATATTATTAATAAAAATATATGTATAATTAAAGTTGTTATTAATATATTTTTCCTTTGATTTTTATATTTATCAATTAAAATAGCACCTATATAAGCAATAATAATTTCTGCAATCATTAAAAAAACATACTTAGGTTCCCCGTAAAGATAAAACAATAAAGATGCAATTAATAAAATAATATTTTTATATTTTTTAGGTGTTATAAAATATATAATTATTAATGTTGGTAAAAAATAATATAAAAAACTAATACTATTAAATAACATTTTATCCTCCTTTAAAAAGGCACCTTAAAAGGTGCTTCATTATTTTTCTGCTGGCATTTCTGGTGGAAGTTCTATATTTTCTTCGCTATTTGATTTTTCTAATTCTTTTCCAATATTATTATTTACATATTTTTTAAAATCATTATATACTGCCTTAGCAATATCTTTATCAGCCATCACAGAGAATATTACATTACCACTATTAGTAATATATAATTGTTCTGCAGAAACACAAATCCAACGTCTCATATCAATATTATCTAACATCTCTTGTTTAATTTTTTCTACATCAGCATTGTCTTTAACTTTAACAATAGCAACTGAATAAGCTTGTGCTGTTATCAATGGTACTGATACAACAATTGATTCGATTCCATCATTTGTTTTTAATCCAGTATAACTAGTAACTTCATCAATATTCTTTATATCTACTTTCATAGTTTCAAGTTCGGGTAAAACATCTTTGTTATTTTTATTTATAGTATTAATAATGTCATTAATGTCTTTTGGTGTATCAACATTACCTTTGTTACCACTACCTGATACTAGTATGAATATTATAAATGAGATAACTGCTAATAATATCAAACCTATTATAATAATATTTTGTCTTTTCATTTCTTTTTCCTCCTATTATTTAAATTCTATCATACTTTTAATGGAATCTGTAGAAAAATTATTACGTTTTACAAAAATTAAATTTTAACTATTTAAAAAGTAAACCATTTCTGATTTACTTTTATAAATTATAAATATTTATTACTATTTTGTATCAATTAATAATTCTTTTGGACTTTTCTTTAAATTGCTTGACGAAGATATTAGTAAAGAAATTATAAGAACTATTGACATAAATAAAACCACATATATCATTAATTTTGGAGATATATTAATTTCTAAACTTGTTAGTGTTTTATTAAATCCATCTACTTCAGCTCCACCTCCAAGTTGGCTAGATGCTGACTGTTTAGCAATTTGTTTTGCTATAGTACCAGTGACTTTACTTAATATGTTATTTCCAATCATACTTGCTGTATAAACAGCTAGAAAGTATGATCCTATAAATGCTGGGATTGATACAAATGCCAGTTCAATAACAAATTGTCCGAATATTTTGACTTTTGAAATTCCTAATGAAAGTAAAATTGCAATTTCTTTTTTTCTAGCATTCATCCATAAAAACAATAGTAATGAGACTGTAATGCCTGCAAATAATAATGATCCTGCAAATAATTTATTAGCTATTTTATATATACCTGATATTGATTGTTGTAGTGCTGGGTAATTATTTGAACTTTTAATCAAATTATATTGTTTCCAATCTATATCGAGTTTTTCAATATTTTTAATAACCTTATCTAAATTTTTATCACCTTTTACAAAAAATGTTGCATCTTGATATACTGCAGTATCCTCTGTATTTCCATATACTTTTGCAGCCGTATCTAAATCAGTTATCAAAGTATTTTCATAAAGTTCTTGGGCTACAGTAACGCCACCTTCATTATGACCATCAAAAAGGCCTTTTATTTCAACTTCTACTTTTTCATTTGCTCCTTTTTCATTATCGGCATCAAATAAATTAGATTTTATTTTTATTTTATCTCCAATTTTCAAATTATTTTTTTTTGCTAAGTCTTTATGCATTAAAATCTTGTTTTTATCATTTTCATTTAGATGTTCCCCACTAGATAATTTGTAAGCTCCTGAGATAAACTTATTTTCTTTTGATGAATCATTAACTCCTGTTAACATAACAGCCCTTTTAAAGTTTTTTGCTCTTTCTGGTGATTGACCTGAAAGTGTTTTCTGTGTTTCTATTATATCGTTATCTACTAAATCAGCCACACTATTAATTCTTTTTACATATGAATCAATATCTTTGGATTCAGCAATTTTTTTAATATCTTGTCCTTTTATATTGCCACCACCCCTTGGTGTTCCTAAATTAACTCTTCGGTTTATTTCCATAGAGAAACTATTTGTTATATTTCCAAAAGTTTCTTTTGAAGCTCTGTTCGTAGCGTCTTTAATCGATAAACTAATAAGACAAAGCGTTGACATAGCTGTTATAACTAACAATATAATTATTGATTTTAGACTTTTTCTAGTTACATATGCAAATGCATTTTTAATCATTATTGTACCTCCTAATTATTTTTATTTTTTTTCTTAAGTTTTCTATCTCTTAATTCTAAAATAATGTCAGCAGAATTTGCTACTTCTTTACTATGGGTTACTACGATTACACACTTATTTCTTTCTTTTGCTAACTTTTTAAGTATTTCAATTATTTCACCAGCAGTATCAACATCAAGATTTCCAGTAGGTTCATCTGCTAAAATTATTGGGGCTTCTGAAACTAATGCTCTTGCAATCGCCACTCTTTGTTGTTGTCCTCCTGATAACTTCATTACATTTCTATTTATTTGACTTTTATCAAGCCCTAATTCAGATAAGATTGTTTCAGATGCATTTTTATTTACTAATCTAACATTTTCTATTGGTGTTAAATAATCAATTAAATTATAGTTTTGAAAAACTAACGATATGTTATTTTTTCTATGATTACTATAACCACCTTTCTCTATATCATTTCCTTTAAATAAGATTTGACCTTCTTGTGGTTTATCTAAACCTGCAAGTAAAGAAAGTAATGTTGATTTCCCTGCCCCTGATTTTCCAATTATTGCATAAAATTTTCCAATTTCAAATTTTTGATTTACTGAAGATAATACTTTTTCATTTGAATTTGAATAATTATATGTTACATTTTTTATTTCTAATATATCCATTTTTAATCTCCTAACTTATTTTTGACAATATTTCTTTTGGTTTTTTAATTAATATCATTAAACTTGCAATAATAACTGATAGAACAATAATTTCAATTAATATTCCGTAACTTTGTAAAAATGATATAAGATTTGAAATTAAATTATTGTTTTTAAGTAAGCTATCAACCATTATTGTTGAATCATCAGAATTCATAAATCCACCGACTATAATATTTAATATTACATTTCCTATAAACAATGATAATACAAAAGATGGTAGTGATATAAATAATAATTCAAGTATAAATTGAGTTACAATTTTTATTTTACTTATACCAATTGATAATAATATTCCTATTTCATATATTCTTTCTCTTAACCATAGTATTAATATTAATGACAAAACTGTTATTCCACCTATCATAATTGAATATGTCATGATCTTAATAATATGTTTTATTCCATCTACAGACTCTAGTGTTTCTTCAAATACATGGTTATCACTTGAAACATTGAATTGTGACCAATCAATTTTAATTTTTTTAATTTTATTTAATGCTACCTTTGTATTTTCTGAACTGTCTGAAAATATTGCAAGTTTATTAGCAATTTTGTTATTTTCAGGTTTATTTAATGCTTTTTGACTTGATTCATAATCAATAAATACCATATTTTCACTAAAATCTGATGATAAGCCAGTATATGTTTCTTGTTTTTTACCTGAAAAGACTCCAATTATTTCAAACTTATATTCTAATTTCTTTTCACTATTATTAAAATCAATTAATTGAAGTTTTATTTTATCATTAAGTTTTAGGTTATTTTTTTCAGCAAGTTCCTTATGAATAAGAATTTTTCCTCTATCATTATTATTAATATGTCTGCCTTTTATAATAGTGAAAATCCCACTATTGAATAAATTATTCTTTTCACTATTATTAGTAGCTTCTACTGAAAGCATATTTTTGAACTCATCTGATAAATCATCTCGTTCTACTAATTGAGTTCCATCTACAACTTTGATGTTTGTAGTTCTAGCTAGTCCATCATAGTTAGTGATAATTTCTTGTATTTCTTTTATATTATCTAATTCTTTAAACTGATTAGTTTCAAAAGTATCACCACTATTTTTAGTTATTGATAATGATGTATTTGAAATCTTGTATAAGTTTTTTTCTAAATTATTTGTTGATTTTGTTATATTCAAACATGAATATAAACAAGAGAGAACTACTGTTAAAATAATAAATACTATAATTGTTCTATTTCTTTTTCTTAAAATATATGCCATAGCATTTTTTAGCATTTTACAAACCTCCTATCTTCAAATTTTTTATTAAGAATATATATAAGCCACGTAATTATATTATTTTTTTAGAGTTTTGTCAATTTTTCCATCGGCGGATTTAATATCTTATGATTAATTTGTGATAATGTCTTAAGTAATGACTTGCGAAATTGTCTCACAGTTATATAATATGTCACTGAGGTGACAAAATAAGAAAGGTAAAATTAAGAATGAATGAATTACAAAAATATGAGGTTATCAAGGAATTGGTTGATCACAATGGTAGCAAAAACTGAGCTGCTAAAAAACTCAGTATATCTAGAAGACATTATACTACTATATAAGGGCAAATATCAACGTTGAAATTTCTTTCACTTTAAAGATTTTCTAAAGGCTGCACTGTAAGAAGAATATATATCTGTTATTTTTTGATAAAACCTTCTCTCGCTTGAACAAATATTTCTAATTATTTCAAGTGTTTCTTCGAAGTAATCCTCGTCAAATATGTAATTAGGATTTTTTAACCTTTTATCATCCATAACTACACCTTTTATCATATATTCTTTTAATATTTTAGTAGCTTAAATTCTAAAGTTTGTTGCTTTTTTGATTCACTTTATATCCACTGGCAATAATCATATCAAGATTATATATCTTTACCGTTTTTTATAATTATCAATGTCGGTTTTTCCACGATGTTATTTTCATCAAGTTAACCACTATTTAATTTACCTCTTATATAACAATAAGCCATGATTGCCATTATTTGATTTAATAATCTCAGTACTATTAAAAGGATTTCTTTTAGCTAAAGACTCTGTATTATAAAGATAAGATATAATTGTTCCTTGATTATTTAAATTAATTCTATTTAAAGTTTGTTGAAAGGTTTTATATTCAAGATAGTAAATGATATTAGAAAGATTAACTAAATCATAAGAGTCTTGAAGTGGCATAGTACTTATATCTCCGGTTAGATAATTAATTTTGGCATGTTTAAGCTTGCTTTGTAGTTCTTGATAGTTATTGTTTTGCAGGTATGGATTGTAAGATATCATCTGATTAGATGAGGCTTGTTCACTAGAAAAAAGTAAAGAGTCATATATTTCGCTTAAGTCAAAGTAATTTAATAAGCCATCCCAAAAATCTTTAGTTTCATTATCTAAATATGGTCTAACTTTGTAATATAAATCAAAGGCTTCTTCTTCGTTAACACTTTCGTTACAAATAAAGTTTAAGTAGTCTTTTTGGGATAAGGCCATGACGGCAGCCATTTTAAGTTTTAAAAAATATTTGGGAAAAGTACTTATATCAAAGGCATCAATATTAAAAGAATTAACTAAGATACTATTTAATATTTGGTCGCCAGAGGCAATAACACTAAGCATTTTCTTTTTATTTTTTAAGTATTCTATGTAATCACAAATTCTTTCATTAGATGTTCGATAGATAACTGAAGTATTATGAAAAGCTTTTCCATTAGAGGTATTTTGATAATTTCTAGATACAATGTTTTGGGCAATTTCTAAATCTGACATGGCATGTCCTTCTTTCTTGGAAGCTATTATATCACAATACTCATAATTCTTGATTAATAATCCATTTAATATCTTCAATAGCTTTATCAATATTAAAGATACCATTACCTACAGGATAATAAACGGGATAGACTTTATACTTAGTCTTATTAATATCTAATTCATAGGGTGTTTTACGAGATTGAGTTACAGATATTTTGGTATTTAAAATTATGGAACTTACTTGGTTACCAAAGGTAATGATTATTTTAGGTTTGACGATATCTATTTCTTTTAGAAGTAAATCAAGGTACTTATTTAATACTTCGTCGCTTAATGGTCTGGCATCTACTTGAGTGCATTTTCCAAGATTAGTAATAAATACTTTTTTCTGTTCTAATTCATCATAGACGTAATCACAGAAAGCATAGTCCCAGTCTTTAGGCTTTTTATTCATTATTTGTTGATAAGTATCTTCCGTAAGAAGATTAACATTATAAAATAGTTTCCAAATATTTTTGGTACCTAGCCATGGTGATTTGCGACCATGCCAAGTTTTAACACTAGCAATGTTTTTACCGGTAGGATTCATGAAGACAAAACAGATATCAGGATTGGTTGTGCAACCACCATTGTAAATAGAATCTAACTCTTTGGCGCCATATTCTTGTTGCATTTTATCATATTCTTGGTTTAAATCTTCTAATTTCATGGGCTTACTCCTTAGTTTTAATTACTTGGTTATGGTCTTATGCAAATATATTCTTTTACTAAAACCACCTTTTTTAGCTTTTTTCTCTTCTTTAATTCTTGTAACTTCGGTTAAATCACTACCTTGAGAACAAGAAATGGCATCTAGGACTTCTAGAACATCAGCAAGTTCTTCTAATATTTCTTTCTTAGTTTTAGCCTTTTTTACTTCATTGGTTTCTTCTTGTAATTTATTTAATAAAGCTTCTTGGTATTCTTCGATTGTTAAAGTACTAGTAAATACCTCTTCATTGTCGTTAGCAATGATATTGGGGATATTGTCTCGAACTAATTTATTATATATTTTTTCCATGGTTCCTCCTTTTTCATTCAAAAATAGTATAACATGTGTTTGCCAAATGTTCTATAAAAAATATCTTAATTGAAAAAAATCAATGCGGTTAACATTGATTAATTTACTTTACCAAAATGATTAAAAGGAAATATTATAAAGTTAGTATTACCTACAATATTGTCTTTTTTGACTGGGCCAAAGTATCTACTATCTAGAGAATCTTCTCTATTATCGCCCATAACAAAGTATTCATCATCACCTAAAGTAATTTCAGGAAAATCTTCAGTTTTACCTTTGCCATAGACTTTGGCTTCTTCATTATTTATATAGACAATTCCACTAACGCATTTAATTTTGTCATTTGGCATACCATAAATTCTTTTTATTAGTTTATCATTGTTATAATTTACAACTACGATATCGTATCGATTTACTTTGCTAAGTTTATTTAAAAGCATGATATCATTTGTATATAGTGTATCTTGCATGGATGGGCCATTGACCGCAACGGGGGTCATAATAAAACTTCTAATTAGAACAACAACAATAATTATTATTAAATAAGGAATTAATTCTTTGATAAATTTATTCATTTGTAATCAGCTCCTTTAAAATTATATCAAAATTTTTTATAATTTAACACTATTAGTGTGACGATACTCTTCAATTCTTGACATAATTTCATCGGTTTGTTGCATAATGTCTTTATAGACTTTTACTCTTGGGGTTAATTCAATAGGTTCAGTAATTCCTTTTTCTTTAGCTTCTTCTTTAGATCGCGTTATCTTATTAACATCGTCTATAAGTCGGTTAAATTCTAAGCCACCTAAATGTTCTTGAAAAATAGAAAATAAATTATTTAAAGCTTCAATATTTTCAGTACCAAGTTCTTTTTCTAAGAGTTCAAAATTGTTATTTTTACGACTTTCTAAAATTATATCTTTATATTTTTCAAATAAACCATCTACAATAAAGTTCATTTTTTCATACGATGTTTGATAAGTATACTTTTCAGTTTTATCAGCAAATAAACTATAACCAATTTCATGGGCTTTAGCGCTTATTTCTTGGGCAATTTTTTCATTTATTACTTCATTAAAGTATTCATACTTTCTTCTACTAGGAATTTCTGGTTGGTTGTAATGTTCTTCTATGAAATCAAAGCCACATCTAGCTAAGTAGCCTTCTTCATTAGATGAAATAGCTGATAATTCATAGAGATGATTTAATTCATGATTAATACTATGATCAATATTATTAGTCTCATGATCAAAATTAATAAGGACTAAAGGTGTTAAACTATTATCTTTTTTAGAAAATGCTGGACTGATACAAGTTGGGGTGTTACCATTTAAAATCTCAGTAAAATCACCTAATTCTGATACTAAATTGGCTTGTTTTAATTTTTCAATAATTTGTTTGTTATAGTATGTATGAGAGTTATAGTCTAGTGTGAAATTTTGATCACGTATTTTTTTAGCCTCTTCTAACTTAGAAGTATACTTTATGGTTGGCCAAATGTCTTTTCTTTGAACATAATCTTGATAATTATCACCTAGATTTATTCCTTTAGATTTAAAATACGCTATACGTTCATTTTCTATTGTTTGTTTTTGCCATGGACTAGACTGTTGGTCTTCTAATATTTTGGTAGCATCAGTGAAGAAACATTCGATGCCATTAGCAAGCTTGTGGTCATTTAAAAGATTAATAACGTATTTATCTAATAAATATTTTTTCTTACTATCTTTTAAAAATTCATCTAGGTTGGTTTGGTATTCTAAGGGTATTAAAGGTCTTATTTGTTTGATAAATTCTTGGTCATAATAATCTTTAAGTTGTTTTTCTAGGTTTTCGTCATGATTGGCTATTTCATATTGATGATGAAATTGTTGTTTATAATTTTGATATTCGTTTAAAGCAACTTGGTATTTTGATACTACTTTGTTTAATTCTTGGATTTCTTTTTTTGCCATTAACTCATCAATGTTAGAAAATTGTAAATTAGGTAATATATCTTTTATGTATCGTAGACCATTAGTTGTAACTTCTTGGTAATCCGTCGTTAAAGTTTTTGGGTTAAGGCGATAGGAAATTTGTCCTAAAAGCCAAGTTGGAAGGCTTTGAATATTAGAAGATGCCACTCTTTTTTCAACGTAAGTTAATAATTCTTCCCTAGTAATATGGAAATTATAATTTCTAACTAACTCTAAGATGTCTTGGGTTGTTTTTTCCTTACGGCCGGTTTCGCCTAAAGAATATTGGTTGTAAAATTCTATGTATTTGCCTATGGGATGAGTGTTTATATATTCAAAAGAATTGTAATTTACAACTTGTTCTTGAGTTAGACCTAAAGTGTTTCCTTCTAATACCTTTGCAACAAGTTCTTTACTAACAATATTTTCTAACTTATGAAGTTTAGTTAAATAACTTTTAGGAGTTTGATACGCAATAAAAATGGCATTTTTAAACTTAGTTTCAATGTTAGTTCTTTCTTCTTCGCCATAATAACTAACGAATAAATCAATTAGTTTATCTTTATTATTTTCAAAGTATTCATAAGAATTTAAGGCTTTAATTAATCTTTCTTTTTCATTCATAATTTGGTTCCTTTATAATTGTTTTAAATTCTTGGTAGTTAGATGGGTATACTCCTTTACCATGAAAAGTAGTTATTTTTTTGTTGTTATCATATACTTTGATAGTAAATTCTTCAATATCAATACCATTTTTAATACCATATTCATTTTTCCAATATGTTAAAGTATGGATTACATAATTTAGATAACCTAGTTTTACGTTATAACTTTGATTATTTATGGTTACTTTTTTATTATGATAGTCGATTGTTATTAAATCATTATTAAAAGGGTTATTAATATTTATTTCAATTAGTTCAATCATGTTTTCTCCTACTCTATACATAATAGTACTAGGAATACTTTAAAAAGTCAAAAAAAAATTAAGAGCAATGTCTTAATTTCTTTCTTTAACTTTATAATCCTTTTTCATTCCAGCTACGAAGTTAAGTTTAGCACGGCGAACCATACCTTTTTTAACAACTACAATTGAGTCAATAGTTGGGGCATTAACTGGGAAAATTCTTGTTACGCCAATGCCACCTGATTTTTTACGTACAGAGAAAGTTTCAGAAACACTTCCACCTTTTTTAGCAATTACTAAGCCTTCAAAAGCTTGGATTCTTTCTTTCTTACCTTCTTTTACCCATACATTAACTCTAACTGTGTCTCCAACACGGAATTCAGGAATATCTTTTCTTACTTGTTTTGCATTAATTTTGTCAATTAAATTTGCCATAAAAATAGTTCCTTTCTATAATATATATCACTTAAAATCATTACTAGCTTTAGTGCTAACTAAGCGGATTTTCTACAGGTTTTATCCCGAAGCAGTTTGATTATAGCAAAAAGTATAGGCTTAAGTCAAGTCCTTAGCGGCCTCTTAATTCACTTTTTTCGTAATATTGCATATTTTGTTGCGTAATCATGACTTGTTTTAAGCGCAATTCGTTTTCTAAGACACGAAGTTTTTTTAAAAATAGTTCTTCTTTTTCTTGATTTAGAAATTTTTGATAACGATTAAGTAGGATTTCTTTAACTAGTTGGACCTCGTCTAGTGCTAGAGCGGTATCAGCATCACTGGCATCGGTATCATTTAAAACTGCACTTACTAGAGTTAATAGTTTTTTGAAACGCCGGTTAAATTTAATGGTTAAGATTTCATTTATCATTTTAGGGTCAACAACTGTTACATTTGATACTTTGATTATATTTTTAGAACGTTTTGAGTTGAATTTATAGCCGGTAAAGTCAATGTCGCCACTAAATAATTCTTTTTTATCACCATTTTGTTTTAATATATATGCCATAAGATCTCCTACTTCATTAAATCTGGTCGACGTTCTTTAGTTTTCTTAATTTGTTCTTCGTGACGCCATTTAGCTATATTTTGGTGGTTGCCGCTTAGTAAGACGTCTGGCACTTTTAGACCGCGATATTCGCTTGGTTTAGTATATGTGGGATAGTCAAGTAAGTTATTTTCGAAAGATTCACTAGTTAAGGAATCTTTACTTATGGCACCATCTAGTAAACGCACAACAGAGTCAGTAATAATACCCGCAGCAAGTTCGCCTCCTGTCAAGATATAGTCGCCAATACTTATTTCTAAGTCACAAAGTGTTCTAATGCGTTCATCAAAGCCTTCATAATGGCCACAAATAATAATTAAATGCTTTTTCAATTTTAGTTCTTGGGCCATTTTTTGGTTATAAGTTTGACCATCAGGAGTTACTAAAATTACTGTACTATCTGGTGTTCTTATGGTATCTAAACATTCAAATATGGGTTCACATCTTAATACCATACCAGCTCCCCCACCATAAGGGGTATCGTCTACTTGACTATTGTTTAATTTAGAATATTCACGAAAGTTAATTAAGTTTATTTCAACGAGATTTTTATTAATACTTCTTTTGATAATAGATTCATTTAAAAATCCTTCTAACATATGAGGAAAAAGAGTTAAAATATCAATTTTCATAGTATCAAGCTCCTCACATCTTTAGTATATAATTTTTTATTTATTAAATCAACTTTCTTTATATAATTTCCTTCGGTTGGAATATAAAAGGAATGTTTTCCTTGAACTTCTAATATGGGATGATTGTTATTATCATAGTAGTCTTTTACGATACCATAGGAAGTGTTATCTTCTACTACTTCAAGACCAATTAGGTCGCTTAGGATATAGTCTTTTATTTCTAAGATATTTCTTTTAACGTAGACTAGCATATTTTTATATTTTAAAACATCATTAATATTATTTAAGTTTTTTAAGGTTATCATGTCATAATCTTTATGAATACGGTAACTTGCTATTACATGGGGTTCATGTTCTTTACCGATAAATATTTCATTATTTATTTTAAATACTTGATTTTTAAGTTCAAAATCACTTTTAATTCTTAGTTCGCCTTTGATACCATGGGTGTTTACGATACGCCCGATACATACATACTCATTCATAGTCTTTTTTACTCATTTCATACATTATTATGGATGCAGCAACAGCAGCATTTAGGCTTTCAACCTCGGGGGACATAGGAATATAGATATTCTTAGTTATTAATTCTTTGATGTTTTTAGAGATACCTTGACCTTCGTTACCGATTACGATAGCGTACTTTTTTGGTACTTTGATATCTTTTAATGGTATCCCATTGGTAACGTCTGTACCTAGGATCATGTAGTTATTTTTAATTAGTTCCGGGATAAATTCGTCTAAGTTTTTACGCATAACATCGATGTGGAACATAATGCCTTCACTAGAACGAATAACTTTTTCATTATAAAGGTCAACGGAATTAGTATTAAGAATTATGGTATCGATATTGAATGCTTTAGCACTTCTTATGATAGTACCTAAATTACCCGGGTCTTGGATGTTGTCTAGAAGTAGTAAGCGATTTTTATAGTCAGCGGGATTAAATTTATAAGCTAGACCAACTACATAGGGAATAGATACCATACTGCTGACTTTTTTCATAACTTTTTCGGTAATATAATAAGTCTTAACGTCAAGCATGAAGGTACTGGTATCTAAAACATAGATTTCTTTTAACATACCACAGTTTAATGCTTCTTTGACTAAATGGTCGCCTTCGATTAAGAAGACATTCTCATTATCACGGAATTTTTTTTCTTTTAATTTGGTAAGATATTTAATTTTTTGGTTATCTAAACTAGTAATTAAGTCCATAAGTACCTCTTTCTTTTCATGTTGTATTGTATCATGTTTTCTTAGAGAAAGAAATATCTAATTTAAATTTAGTTTTTAGAAGTTTTGGTCCATGTCCAAAGTTTTATGGTGTTAAAAAGATAGAAGTCTTTGCTTGTAACTTCGATTATTTGACCAGTTTCATTATCTTTTGGGGCATTGTAGTAGGTCATGGTCATTTTGAAACCCAGGCTGTAGTATTCAATTTCGGCACTTTTTTCTATTTCAAGACATGGAATGCAGGTTTTAGTTTTATCGAGTGTTATTATAGGTTTAGCATAAGGATAGCTTTTAAGTCTTATTGATTCTTCTGTAAGGAATACTATAAATATACATACTAGAGAGATTAAGATAATTATAATTTTTTTCATGGGATACCTCTTTCGTTATACTAATTATTATAGAGATTATTTTAAGGATAAGCAAGGAAATTAACTTTTTAATTTAACATACTTAGTGAACCATTTTTTAAATTCTTCTTTTGAAGTATAACACAAGGTATCTTCGTCTTTATTAGATTTCAAGTAAGAAATTAATTTTCCTTTATTATATATAAGGAAAGATGGATAGTATTTTACTTTAGTTCCTAACTTGGTATCTTTGATATTAGAATAAGCAATTTTGTAAATAGCTATTTTTTCTTCGTTAGAAAATTCATTTAAAACTTGGGCGAAGTCATTGGAAGTAAGACACATTGGTTGGTAGACAAAGACGACGAATGATTTTTTGTTTTCGATTAAAGCATCTAATTCGCTAATGCTTATTTCTTTTATTGCATCACTGCTGTAGTAATTTTCATCTAAGTAGAATGTTTTAGGTCTAGTTGTAATACTTAAAGTTATGATAATACTTAAAGATATGATAAAAAGAATTAGAAATAGTATTTTTTTCATTTTGAAACCTCAGTTAAACTTGAAAAGTCGATATTATGGTAGTTTACTTTCCAAAAAGCATATGATATTTTATTATTTTTTTCTTCTTTTACTTGAACGTTGTTGGAACCCTTATAATACCAATAGCCACCAACATTATAAATTTTTTGAGGGTTCCAGCCTAGGGCGATTAACATATTTTTCATTGAACCAGCATATCCACCACCACCACACATAATAAAGATATTTTTATCTTTAGGAAATAGGCTTTCTAGGATACTTAGGGATTCTTCATAATTAGGTGTATATTTATCTTCTTTATAAGTAAATAAAGTTTTGCCTTCGTATGACTTACCTACTGCATCAGGTAGTCCAGTAACATTTACTAAGTAAGGATATGGTACAACTTCAAAGCTAGAAACAAAACCAGATAAGTAGGAATCTCCCCCTATGGCTTCATAATTTCCTGGGTCTTTTAGCATTCGCACATCACGGTAGACGCTGTCAGAACGGTTTAAGTAATTATCAATTGTATCTTCGTTGATATTTTTATCTATCCCAAACTTTCCTCTTAGACCTTCCGTTACTTCGGGCGCAGGTAATTTGATTAAAGATGTTTCTTTGTTAAAGATAAAATAACTAATTAAACCTCCTAAAAATAGACTGCCAATAATGGTTAAAATTAAACATAAATTTTTTTTCATTTTTTTACTCCTTTCTAGTTCATTGTATAATGTTTGGTTTAAGAGTTCAGTAACGAAGAGGTTGAAAAAACTCAACATTTAGTTGAGTTAGTTAGAAGAGGTGCAATTTTCTAGTTTTAAAGGTATTTTATAAATTGTAGTTTTGGTGTTATAATCAGTGGCATTGATTGTTAGATAAAGGTTATTATGTTCATATTCTTTGCAAATACTAGTATAGTTATCAACAGATAAGGTAACATCTTGTAAAAATTGTTCTAACTTTATTTTTTCTTGGTTAGATTTGAAACTACTGATTTGTTTTTCGATGTTATCATTTTTTTCATACAAAGTACATTCGATAGATTTATATTCAGTAGTGTCGTTGCCACCGCAATATTTGATATTAGTAATATAAATGGCTGATTTGTTTTTGTTGTAGGCGATTGTGCCAGTAATGTTGAAGTTTTGGCATGCTGTGGATAGGGTTTTAAATTGGAAATCTTTTTCTTTAGAAAAAGGTTTAAATATAATCATGAGAATAGTACTTAGGATTATTACAAATATAATAGATGCTATAATTAGAGTATTTCTTTTCTTCTGGGTTGTTTTTTTATATTCACCGGATAAAAGCTCATCTATACTTAAGCCAAAATCTTCACTAATTTGTTTCATTAGAGCAGTATCTGGCATGTTTAAGCCATTTTCCCATTTACTTACAGCTTGATATGTAACATTGTATTTGTCAGCAAATTGTTTTTGAGTTAGATTGTGTTTTTGGCGCAACTTTTTAAGAAATTGACCAATTTTTTCTTGGTTCATAGATTTTCCTTCTTTCTAAATTTTAGTTATTAAAGCGTAATAAAAGTCATCGGAATCTTGAATTAGAAATTCTTTATCATAAGAAATTTTACTTTCTTCTCGGTAATCATTAGTTTCTAAGTCTTGAAAGCAAAATTTGTTTTCGGGATGTTCATATTTCATGGTAAGCACTTTTTTTCATTTTTATTTTTAAAATAAAGGGGCAAAAAGTCTTAATATTGATTGCCATATGCTTTTAAATATACTAGATTTAATATCTTTATCATTCAACTTTTTACAATCTTTTAATGTTTCATCCATGTCTTTTTTGACATCTTTTATTTCTTTTACATTTTCCATATAAATACCATTTTCAAAGTGCAAGTATAAGCTTCTATAATCCATATTAATTGTTCCAACTACTGCCCTTTTATCATCTGAGACGTATACTTTAGAATGAACAAATCCTTTAGTGAATTTATATATTTTAACTCCACCATTAGAAAGTAATTCAAAAAACGATGATGTTTGAGTGTAAACAATTTTTTTATCAGGAATACCCGGCACTATTATTTTTACATCAACACCTCTTTTAGCCGCTCTTATTAAGGCATTAGTCATATCAGTATCTATTATTAAATAAGGAGTCATAATGTACAAATACTTTTTAGCACTATTAATTATGTTTATATAAACATCTTCACCAATTAGGTCTTCATGTAATGGAGCTACACCATAAGGTACAACATAGCCATCTATTTTTTCAGTATTTTTAAATTCGTATTTAAATTTCAATATATCTTTGTCTTCTTTAATGTTAGCATTCCACATGGTTAAAAACATGATGGTTAAATTCCAAATAGCGTCGCCTTCTATTTTTATACCATTATCTTTCCAGATACCTAGTTTGCTATTTATATTTATATATTCATCACTTAGATTAACACCTCCGGAGAATGCTACTTTTCCATCTATAATAGTCATTTTGCGATGATCACGGTTATTCATAAAGATTCCTTTAAATGGGCTCACTTTATTAAAAGGAATACACTTAATACCCATTTTCTTTAGTTCATTAGGGTATTTTGTTGAAAGCATAGCAATACTTCCCATATCATCATAAAGGATTCTAACTTCAACACCTTGGGAAGCTTTTTCTTTTAATATTTTTAATATTCCATCCCACATTTGACCTTTATTAATTATAAAGTATTCTAAGAAAATAAATTTTTCGGCTTTATTAAGTTCTTTTAATAGTTCAGGATAAAATTTTTCTCCATAGTCATAATAAGTTATTTTATTATTTTTAGTTACAGGATATTTAGATCTATCAATAATATATTTTAAATTATCTAAATCATTTTCATCTATTTCTTTTCTAATTTTAATATCTTGGTTTAAGTATTGTTGATATTCTTTTTCACTTTTAAAAATGTTTTTAAGTAACTTACTTTGGGCATAGTTTGTACTTAATGTTATAAGTAAGATTGTTCCAAATATAGGAAATAAGAGTATAAGGATTATCCAAGGTAAATCATTAGATATTCTTGTACTATCTTTTAAGATTTTTAAAACAATTAAAACACTTAAAAGTTCATAGATAATACCTATAATAGCTATATGTTCACGAAAAAATAATTGAATTGATATAGCAAATCCAAATTGTAGTAAAACACCTATAATTACTATTATTGCTCTTTTTATCGCTGTAATCATAAATACCACTTTCCTTTTTTTTAATACTATTTTAGTATATCATATTGTTGGTATGTATTTGTAAATATTTTAAATTTCAGAAATAATTTGGAGCAGAATCGACTGCAAATCTATTTTAAAAAGCAAGTCGCAGTAATTTTTGCAGTACAAAATTAAAAAAAGCCCGTAAATACGAGACTTAATAAACATAATTGGTGCGCCCAAAGGGAGTCGAACCCCTAACCTTTAGATCCGTAGTCTAACGCTCTATCCAATTGCGCTATGGGTGCATTTCTTTTTAAGTACAATAAGATTATATAGTTTTTTTTAAGAAAATGCAACCCCTTTTTAAACCTAGGAAAGAATTTTATCTAAAATTTTCAAGTTTTCATTACTAATAGTTTCAAATTTTTCTTCTAATATGGTATCAGGAATGTTTAAAGATGTAACTTTAGCTTTAGCTTCTCGCTTAGTTAAGTTATCTAACTTTATAAATGTGCTTTGAAGAGCGTTTTTGATTTTCATATTTTGATAGTAATATAGATAATGATATACTTGATATTTTCTTGATAAATTGCTAGGACTTAGTTTAGTAATTCTTACAATAGTTGATAAAGTACGAGGTGGAATATCAAAAGAACTTGGTTCAACGTCAAATAATTTTTCCGTTTTAAAATAACTATTAGTAATAATACTTAGACGAGTTATATCTTTATTTAGAACATGATTTATATAAGTAGATCCCATTAACATGATTAGTTCGTCAAAGTCAGTAGTTATTAGTTTTTGCATAAATGGTTCAATGATACTATAAGGAAGTGAGGTTACTATTTTATTGCATCTGGGAATAGATGTATCTAAGACATTATTATATATTACTTCGATATTTTCTATTTTATCTAGATAGGTTTTTAAAGTTTTATCTAACTCAATGACTATTAGTTTTTTACACAAAGGAGCCATAATTTTAGTTAGAACGCCCTTGCCGGCACCGATTTCAACAATTGTGTCACTCTTCTTGATATTAATACTTTCTATATACCTAGTAATAATCTCCTCATCAATTAGAAAATGTTGATCAAGATGGTCTTTGTCTTGTTTAAACATAGTAATACCTCCGTTACCTAGATTATAGCAAAAAAACTATGCAATTACTACATAGTTTTCCATTGCCATTCAGCAATTTCGGGCATATCAACGCCGTTATCTTTAATATAGTTCTTATGACGAACTAAGTTTTCTTGCATTTTAGAATATACGTAAGTACCACGACTACCTAAAGATGGTACCATTTCAATCACTTTTTCAACTAAGTGATATCTATCAATTTGATTTCTTACACGCATATCAAATGGTGTTGTTATAGCGCCTTCTTCCATGTATCCAGCAACATAAAGATTATGGTTATGACGATAATAAGTTAGTTCATGAATTAAAGTTGGATACCCATGGTAGACAAATAAAATGGGCTTGTCTTTAGTAAATAGAAGGTCGTATTCGCTATCACTTAGAGCATGAGGGTGTTTATTAGGAGTTTCTAGTTTCATTAAATCAACGACGTTAATAAATCTTACCTTTAAGTTAGGAAATTCTTCTCTTAAGATGGATACAGCGCCAAGTCCTTCAAGAGTTGGAGTATCACCACAGGTAGCAATTACAATATCAGGTTCGTCGTTAAAGTCATTACTTGCCCAAGGCCAGATACTTATACCCTTAGTACAATGAATTACTGCTTCTTCCATGGATAGCCATTGGTAACTTGGTTGTTTAGAGGCAACGATTACGTTAACATAGTCACGGGATTTAATACAATGATCAAAAACTGATAATAAAGTATTGGAGTCAGGAGGAAGATATAGTCTTACAACATCAGCTTTTTTGTTAGCCATATGGTCTAGGAAACCAGGGTCTTGGTGCGTATAGCCGTTGTGGTCTTGTTGCCAAACATTACTAGTTAGAATGAAATTTAGGGATGAAATACTACGACGCCATGAGATTTCTTTACATAGTTTTAGCCATTTAGCATGTTGAGAAGCCATAGAATCAACTATTCTAATGAAGGCTTCATAACTTACAAAGACACCATGTCTACCGGTTAGTAAGTACCCTTCTAACATTCCTTCACATAAATGTTCCGACAAGTAAGAGTCCATGATACGACCATCCCGAGATAGATATTCGTCAGTATCTTTGCGTTCTAATTGCCAGTCTCTATTGGTAGCGTTAAAGATTTCATAAAGACGATTTGACATTGATTCGTCAGGACCAAAAAGACGGAAGTTTTTATTAGTCTCATTGTATTTAAAAATATCTCTAATGTAACTTGATAAAACTAGCATATCTTGTTCTTTTACGGAACCAGGAGCAGTTAAGGTAACGGCATAATTTCTAAAGTCTGGTAAGATTAAGTCCTTACGAAGAATGCCACCATTAGTTATAGGGTTAGCGCTCATTCTAAGGCTGCCTTTAGGAGCAAAGTCACGAAGTTCAGGAATTAAGGCACCGTTTTTATCAAATAGTTCTTCGGGTTTATAACTTTTTAACCATTTTTCTAAACGTTTAATATCTTTATCGTCAGCCATAGCAAGTGGTACTTGGTGAGAACGGAAGTTGCCTTCGATTACTTTTCCGTCGACTTCTTTTGGTCCGGTCCATCCTTTTTTACTTCTTAAGATTATCATTGGGTAGTAGAATTTAACGTTTTCGTCGCTGTTAGCGGCTTCTTTAATTCGTTTAATGGCGATTATGGCATCGTCTAGGGCGTGCATCATGGTTTCATGCATTTTTAAAGTTTCTTCACCTTCGACGAATATTGGCTTATACCCTAGTCCAGCAAAATAATAAGTTAAGGCTTTATCAGGCATTCTTGATAATACGGTTGGGTTGCTGATTTTATAGCCATTTAAATGTAAGATTGGTAAGACAACACCATCGGTTTTAGGGTTTAAGAATTTATTACCATGCCAGCTTGTAGCAAGGGGTCCGGTTTCGGCTTCACCATCACCAATTATGCAGGCAGCGATTAAAGTTGGATTATCTAAGACTGCACCAAAGGCATGGGATAGAGAGTAGCCTAGTTCCCCTCCTTCATTGATTGAACCTGGACAATCAGGCGCAACGTGAGAGCCAATACCACCAGGAAAACTAAATTGACGGAAGAGTTTTTTTAAGCCCTCTTCATCTTGAGAAATATTAGGATAAGTCTCAGTATATGTTCCTTCTAAGTAGCTTTGGGCGACCATAAAATTTCCACCATGACCGGGGCCACAGACATATATCATATTTAAATGATATTCATTTATTACTCTATTTAAATGGGTATAGATAAAGTTTTGACCAGGGCAAGTTCCCCAGTGACCAACGATTTTTTTCTTGATATCACTTCTTTGTAATGGCCTTTTTAATAAGGGATTATCTAATAAATATAATTGGGCCGCTGATAAATAATTAGCTGCTCTAAAGTAGGCATCTATTTTTTCTATTTCGTTCACATTAACCAACTCCTATTTTCAATTAATAGTTTATCAAATTTCTCATAAAAAGTCATTAAATAATCTTAAAAAGTATCTAAAATACATGATTATGCAAATGTAAGGCAAAAGAACTTAGGGAAGATAGATATTTATTATAAAAGGATGTTGCAAAAAGACTTGGAATTACGCAAAGAAATTATAGTTATGTTGAAAAAAACTATGCTTACGGAAGATATCTTAATTAAATTAGCGGCTTTTTATAATACTGATGTTGATTATTTACTTTATTTAACAGATGTTAATAAGGCTTATCCTAGCAGTATTGTTGATAGAAAACGACACTAAATTTTATGCTTTTTTGCTATCAAAATCACACTTTTGCAGGCTTTTTTCAACTTTTTATCACACTTTTGCAGACTTTTTGGATGGTTTTATCACACTTTTGTAAAAACTAAACAGCATCCATTAAAAAAACTCCACTATCAGGAGTGAAGTTTCTTACTTAGAACAAGTATCTAAATCACTTAAATCAAGATTTTTATCGCCGTTAGCAACAAAAACATAATAATTATTACTTAATTCTTTTTTAGTATATACTTTATATTTAGTTTTATAGTATTTTTCATAATCTTTTATAACATCTTCATTGTCAGTTTTAATTATAGAATACATTCCTACTTTGAAATTTACACGATTAAAGTAGAAATCTACTTCTTTATCAGTTATTTTACTGTTATCTAAATCAGTAACGTCGTTTTCAACATCGGCAATATAACCACCTAGTATGTCATTTAAGCATTCTTCTTTAGGAGTATTATTACAATTATCTATGACATTTTCGTCTTTAGATAAGTAGATGTCTTTATCTCCTACCGTGGTATTGCATGCAGCTACATAATAAAGCTTTTTGTTTTTATCAGTGGCTTTATATAATTTAGATCCACCGTCATTGGCGGTACTTACTTCTTGCATATTGTTAATAAAATCTTCAATTGTTATTTCTTTGTTCTCTAAGGCTTCTTTTATATCTTTACCATTATATAAAACATTATATTTGGTAATAAAACTCTTATCTTGAAGTTCAATTATGGTATCCTTGTTATTATCTGTTATTTCAATTTTGCTTTCTAATTTAGATGTACACCCAGTTAATAAGGCTAAGCATAATAATAACCCTACTTTTTTCATATTATCACTCTTTTCTAACTTAATGATAACATAAAAGATAGATATTTACTATAGTTTTTTATACATTCTATAGATATCGTTATCTTTTTTATATAAGGCAATATAGTTATTTTGGTATGTTAAGGCAATGATGTCATCAGTATAGGAAAATGGTAATTTAACGCCGTTAGATACTTTGATATAGGTATTGTAATCTAGTTCTAACTTAGGATAGTCTTTAAATAGATAGTCATGAGTTATTTCGTGGTAATTATCTTCTAAGATAGATGATATTTTATCACTATTTTGGATATTGAAGTTACCTTGCTTAGTTCTTATTAAATCAGTCATGGTACCTAGAGTATTTAATTTTAGGGCAATATCTTCAATTATGCTTCTAATATAGGTTCCTTTAGAGACAACTACTCTAAATTTAATTGTATCGTCATGATATTCTAGAAGCTCGATATCATAGATATGGATAGTTCTTTTGGGTAGTTCAACACTTTGACCGGTTCTGGCGTATTCATAAAGTTTTTTACCATTTATTTTAACAGCACTGTAGATAGGGACAGTTTGAATGCTTTCGCCTAGCATAGAGTTTAGGGTTTCTTTTATAAGCGTTTCATTTACAGCGTAAGTCTTGGTTTCTAAAACTTGACCAGTAATATCCCCAGTATCAGTACGCATACCAAGACGCATGGTGGCAATATATTCTTTAGTTTTAGCAGTTAATAATTCAACAAATTTCGTATCTTCATTAAAACAAAGAAGAAGGACACCGGATGCTAATGGATCCAATGTCCCTGTATGTCCTACTTTTTTAGTATGAAAATGTTTACCTAAGATATTAACCACATCACGGCTGGTCATGTCTTGTTCTTTATAAACATTTAATATCATTTTTCGTCCTCATGAAGTTTGGCTATAATGTGTTCAATATTGTTACCATATTCGATAGATTCGTCAAATTTGAAAACTAATTTAGGGGTATGTCTTAAATCTACTTTACTAGCTAACTTAGTTCTTAAGTAACCACTGGTATCGTCATTTAATTCACGTTCTAACTCTTTTTTTGGTTTATCTTCGAAGGATGTGAAGTAGACTTTACAAAATGATAAGTCGTTAGTTACTTCACAGCCAGTAATGGTAAGATTTTTTAACACAGAATCACGAGATTCTTCTAAGATTATTTCACATAAAGCTTTATTAATATCGCTAGAGATTCTTTTTTGTTTAATGTTATTCATTATTTTTTAACCTCGACAATTTCGTAAGCTTCTAGAGTGTCGCCTTCTTTTAAGTCACTATAAGATTCTAAAGTGATACCACATTCAAAGCCTTTTTTAACTTCTTTAACAGAGTCTTTGCCTCTTTGAAGGCCAGCAATTTTACCGTCATGGATAACTATACCATCACGAATAACTCTAATATTGGAATTTGATTTGATTAGACCGTCAGTTACATAAGAACCGGCAATTTTACCAACTTTAGAGAAAGTGAAGATTTTTCTAATTTCAGCACTACCAATAATTTTTTCTTCGAATTCAGGGTCAAGCATACCTTTCATAGCAGCTTCCATATCTTCGATGGCTTTATAAATTATAGTATATAATCTAATATCAACACCATATTCTTTAGCCATTTCTTTAGTTTGCATAGAAGGAGATACGTTAAAGCCAATTATGATGGCGTTAGAAGCGTTAGCTAAAACAACGTCAGATTCCGTAATTGTACCGATATCACTACGGATAACTTTAACTTTAACACCTTCGACATCGATTTTTTGAAGGGCATTTTTAACAGCTTCTTCAGAACCTCTAACATCAGTTTTTAGAACAACGTTGATTTCTTTGATACCAGAGTCAATGGCACTGAATAAGGAATCTAGAGAAAGTGATTCTTTTTTAAATTTTTGATTTCTAGCGTCAGTTGCACGTTTTTCAGCAACTTCTTTAGCTTGAGATTCAGTTTCGAAACTCATAAACTTATCACCAGCAGAAGGGTTTCCTTGAAGACCAGTAATTTCAACTGGTGTAGAAGGTCCGGCTTCAACAACGTTTTGACCTAAATCATTTTTCATGGTTCTTACTTTACCATAGTTAGTACCAACAACGATTGGATCTCCTAAACGAAGGGTACCATTTTGAATTAGAATTGATGCTACACCACCAACATGTTTATCTAACTTAGATTCAATTACAGAACCGATAGCATAACGTTTAGGGTTAGCTTTTAGTTCAAGCATTTCAGCAGTTACGATAATGGTTTCTAAAAGTTCGTCAATGTTTTCTCCTGTCATAGCGGAAATTTTAACGAAAGGATATTTACCGCCCCAAGCTTCAGGGGTAATATTTAAAGCAGCCATTTCTTCCATGATTTTATCAGGGTTAGCACCTGGTTTATCAATTTTATTAACAGCAACAATAATTGGAACGTTAGCGGCTAAAGCGTGGTCTATAGCTTCTCTTGTTTGAGGCATAACACCATCATCTGCTGCAACTATGATAATTACGATATCGGTTACACTGGTACCACGAGCACGCATTTCAGTAAATGCTGCATGGCCCGGAGTATCTATGAAGGTTATTTTATTTCCTTTATAATCGATTTGATAAGCACCAATAGCTTGAGTAATACCGCCAAATTCGGTATCAACAACACGAGAATTTCTAATGGTATCTAAAAGCGTTGTCTTACCATGGTCAACATGACCCATAATTGTTACTACTGGAGGTCTTGGTACTAAGTCTTCTTTGGAATCAACGATTTCATATTCTTCAAAGTTAGTAATGTCTTGAGTAGTATCTTTCTTTAATGTCTTATTGTATTCTAAGGCAACGATTTGAGCCGATTCAAAATCCACAGGCATAGTTAGATTACACATTACCCCAATACTCATTAGTTTAGTAATTAGACTAGCACCACTACATTTTAGTTCGTCAGCTAATTCTTGAACAGTCATGTTATCATGATATAAAATAACATTGTCGTCACTAGCATTTTTCTTTAGTTTAGATTTGTTTTTATACATTTCTTTTCTTTTATTGAAGAAATCTTGTTTACTTTGTGCTAGTTCACTCTTTTTCTTTAGTTTTTGTTTTTTATTACCACTAGTGAAATCTCTAGTTAAGTTAGTTGTTTCTAAGATATCTTCGACTGCTTCATCAATAACATCTTCCTCTTCTAAGGATGTATCACTGGCAGTTGATATTAAATTCATAGTATTATCTAATATTATAATATCGTCTTCGCTTAAGGTATCAGTTGCACTTTTAACATTAATACCTAGTTCACTACATTTTTTTAAAATTTCTGCTACGGAACTTGATGTATCGCTAGCATATTCTTTTACACTCATCATATAAACGCACCTCTTTCTTAAATTATACTCTCTATTTCGTCATAAATACTATCTGGTATGGTTATTTCTAAGGCTTTATCTAAAGCTTTGGTTTTTTTAGCCTTTTCTAAAACTTCTTTACTTTTGGTTATATAAGCACCTTTACCATTTTGTTTTCCCGTTAAATCAACTAAAATTTGATTATCTTTCGTTTTGACAATGCGAAGTAAGTTTCTTTTATCAGTTTTTTCTTTTGTTACTACGCACATTCTTTGGGGAATTTTCTTCATTATTTGTTTCCTTCTTCTTGAATTTGTTCCATGGTTTTAACTTCAATTTTGTATTTAGTTAATTTAGATGCTAATTTGATATTAATACCTTTTTTACCAATTGCTAAGGATAGATTATCGTTATTAACTACGACTAGAGCTTCTTTTTTAGCTTCGTCTTTGATAGATACGATTACGTCTTTAGCAGGTGACATGGCACTTTTAATGAATTCTGCTGGGTCAGCACTGTATTTTACTAGGTCAACTTTTTCGCCATTTAATTCTTTTAGAATAGATGCGATACGACAACCTCTAGCTCCGATGCAAGCACCGATTGGGTCGATTTTATCGTTAGTACTATAAACAGCTACTTTAGAACGAACACCAGCTTCACGGGCAACACCATATAATATGATAGAGCCATCGGCAAGTTCAGGAATTTCTGATTCAAATAGTCTTTTTACGAAACCAAAATGACGTCTTGATAAAAGAATTAGAGGTCCTTTTGTTCCAGCTTCAACTTTAGTTACATAAACTTTGATTGAAGAGCCCATTTTTACTTCTTCACCAGGTATCATTTCACTTTTTGGCAAAATTCCACGGGCACGGCCAAGGTCAATATAGTAATTTCTTTGGTCTTCCATAGCAAGAAGTCCAACTAACATTTCGTCTTGTTTATTACCAAATTCTGCAACAACAGCTTCTTTTTCAGCTTCTCTTATTCTTTGAGTTACAACTTGCTTAGCAGCTCCAGCTGCAACACGTCCAAAGTCTTTTGGAGTTACTTCTTTTTCAATAGTTTCTCCTATTTGAATATTTGGCACTAATTCTTTAGCATCTTCAAGGAGCATTTGAGCATCAGGATTAATCTCAGGAGGTATTTCAACTTCTTTACCCTCTTCGTTAATTTCATATGTTGGTTCAATATAATCTTCTACTACAACATAATAAGAGATAACTTTAAATTCACCAGTTGTCTCATCAAAATCTACTCTAACGTTAGTTTTAGAGTCATAATTTTTCTTGTAAGCCGTTGCTAGGGCTTGTTTCATAGCGTCAATTATTAAATCCTTAGAAATACCTTTATCTTCAGTTATTGCATTTAAGGCCTTTAAAAATTCCATACCACTATCTATAATTGGTTCTTCTTTTTTCTTTTTCATACTTATCCTCTTTCCTTACTTATTACATCCAATATATAGGAGTCATCTATAAAGTCTAATTTATCAATTATGGGATTGATTATATTGGTAGCATCAACTATTTCATCTAGGTCAATACCATTTATTTTATCAAGCTCAATGGTTAGAAAATTATAGTTTCCTTCATTATGATATGTAATATCTGTTATTATTATTTCTTTTTGCTTTAATGCAGGTTCAATATTTTTTCTAATGTTTTCTAGTTTTTCTTGCATGTTTCCTCCAAATTATAAATAAAAGTGGGAATTTTCTGCCCACTTAAATCTGCAATTTCATTATAACACAGTTTTTGCTTTTTGCAATTATTTTTAGCAATTATTTGCGTATAAGCTCATTAATGTTATTTACGATAGTTTTGATAATAGTCAATTTCTTGAAGTTTTGATAAAATTAGGTCTAATTCATCTAATTCCTCTTGCTCTAGTGAATAATCGTCTAGGTGTTCGATAGCAAGACTTAGTTCTCTAATATTTTGATAGTTGGAGATATTAATATCGTATTTTTTTAAAATATTAATATCAGCCTCATCAATGATTATATTATTAATTTTCTTTAACATTATTTATTAAATTTCAACTCCGTACTCTTAATACCGCGACTGTGTTTAATCTCTTCCCATTTCATATTCTTAGTAAAGAGACACACTACGTTTATAGGTACCCAAGTTAGAATAAATAAAGCAAATAAGGCAATGGCGCTTAGAACGTTTTTGGCTTTGCGTTTATTGTATTTTAGGATAAAGAGACTGATTATGATACCACTGACATAAGTTAAGATGAAAAATACGGTACCAGAAGAAAATAAAGTTGAGAATAAGTCATATAGTTTAACATTGAATATTCTAAAGACGATAAGAGCAAAGAATTCCATTAAACATATTACTTGCACTATTGGAGCAATAAAGTTCATGAACATATCAAATGATGGTTGACTTCCTGTAGTTATGAAATGTTTAAGCAAATCTTTCCAATAAAGTCTAGCACATTGCAAACAGCCAACACTCCATCTTTTTCTTTGTTTCCAAGAGGCTTTGAATTCAACAGGCTGTTCGTCGTAAGTTATGGCATTTTCAACGAAAGCAATACGTTCGTCTTTTAAGGCACACTGTGCGGTAAATTCAATATCTTCAGTCATTGTGTAAGTATGAAATCCGTCTTTATCAATGATTTCTTTTTTTATCATAAAACCAGTACCGTTGATAGAACAAGATTGATTTAGAGTCATACGAGATTTATTAAAGAAGAAGTTTTGCATGTAATAAAATAAGGAATAAGAACCACTTATCCAGTTATCGCTGATGTTTTTACTATCTCTAAAGCCCTGGGCTACACGATACCCACAGCATAAGGTATCATTCATACGACTTAGAAAATCTGGGTGAACAATGTTGTCGGCATCAAATATGATATAAGCATCAATATCTTTATGGCTTTTTAGTTCATCAAAGACATAGCATAGAACCTCACCTTTAGATTTCACTTTTTTCTTAACGTCAATAACAATTCCACCAGCATTGCGGGCTACTTTAGCAGTATTATCAGTAGTATTGTTAACAGCTACATAAACATCATATAGTTCTTTGGGGTAGTTGCAATCAAGAAGAGATGTAACTAAATTACCAATAACTGCTTCCTCGTTACGAGCCGCAATTATAATAGCAAATTTGCTCTTGGGTTCATTAGGTAAAATACGGAATTTCTTAGGTTTGAAGAAACCATATAACCCAGTTAGGGAATAATATAAGCCATAAAATAATGTTAGGCAAAAAAATATATAATAAATAATTTGTATCATAATAAACATCCTTACTATATGCTCTTTGTTAAATATATTGTATCTTGTTTTGGGACATTTGTAAAGAATTAGTGTAAACCCATTAAATCACAAATTAGTCAAAAGCACTTATCGATAGAAAAAAGTTACCATCGTAACAAGGGTAACTTAAAGTTTCTTAATATAATCAATGGCTTGACGTAAATAATATTTTAGTTCTTCTTTTGATACAGTTTCGATATCTATATTCCATGTATCGTTTATATCATCAATTATTCTTACTTTTAAATTTAAATTTTTAAATACTCTTTTGTAAGCATCAATTCTATCTACTGGAAAGCCACATTTATCATATTCATTACTAAATTTAGTTTTTTTAAGAGCATGTAATTATTTATTTTTTCAGCATGTTCTCCAATAAAGTAATAAAAGCATCCTAAGCGAAAGAGATAAAGACAATCTTTATTATTTTGTTTTAACATTTTATATTCGTTTACTACTTTACTCATTTAAATACTCCGTTTAATGTATTTTTCTTTTTAATTTTAAGCTATCAGGATTAAGTATTCTTTCAATTTCTTCGATAGATATAGACGTTATATTTGATATTTCATCATTAGATAACCCTTTATTAGATAAGCTGCCAATAATATTTGCTCGTTCTAATATTTGACCTAGTTTTTGACCACGTTCCATTCCAATCTTCTGACCACGTTTTAAACCACGTGCTTCGCCAACATCTTCGCCAACA
>ULNA01042963.1_pt1 | contig 26003 bp, 18 predicted proteins | sample 1951801 | NCBI WGS metagenome assembly ULNA01 (sample SAMEA4835565, study PRJEB28245) | human gut metagenome | biome: gut microbiome; material: fecal sample | place: Denmark | collected 2008
GGATAACCTGCTCCTTGCTGCTTACGTTGAAGGCGACGCAGGTGTCGCTGCGGAGTCCGAGCTCCTCGAAGTTGGCGACCTTAGCCTTTGAAGCGCAGAAAACTACGAAATCAGGCTCCTGATCGAACTCTTCCTGGTTCTTCGGACGGATGAACATGTTGGTCACGAAGTGTGCCTGCCATGCCACCTCCATGATGAAGCGTACCTTCATGCGGGTGTCCTTGTGGGTTCCGCAGAAGCCATCGACAACGAAAAGCCTCTTTCCGGAGAGCTCCTGCTGGGCGGTCTTCTTCACAACCTTCCAAACCTTCTCGGACATCGGGTGGTTGTCGTTAGGGTACTCAGGGGTGTTCCACCAAACAGTCTCCTTGGAGTTCTTGTCCATAACGATGTACTTGTCCTTAGGAGAACGTCCGGTGTAGATGCCGGTCATCACGTTGATGGCTCCGAGCTCGGTCACCTGACCTTTCTCATAGCCCTCAAGCTCAGGCTTTGTCTCCTCGTTGTAGAGAACTTCGTAAGTCGGATTGTAAAGGACTTCCTTCACGCTCTTGATTCCGTACTTGCTTAAATCCATCTTAGGCATAGTAAAATGTGTTTTTATAAAGTTAAACTTATTCCCTAATCAGTTCTTAAAAACAACCTGCAGCAAATTTTCACCGAATCAGCGGCAACTTATTTTAGAACCCTTACAAAAGGCGCGGCAAATTTAAGGAATTTTTATCCATTACTCAAATGAGTAAGCGATTAATTTCGTACATTTGCTTCGCCGGCAGTGCTTCACTGCAATTAGTTTGCCAGCAAAATGCGCAAAAGGTTGAGATAAAACGGTTTAACGATTTTTGAACATGTCGCCGTCAGAAGTGTTGAAAGAATATTGGGGCTACGATGGCTTCCGTCCGATGCAGGAGGAGATCATCACGGCCGCGTTGGAGGGAAAGGATGTGTTGGCCATCATGCCTACGGGTGGCGGCAAGTCAATCTGTTTCCAGGTTCCTGGTTTGATGAGGGACGGTATCACTCTGGTTGTCACTCCGCTCATCGCCCTCATGAAGGATCAGGTCCAGAATCTGAACGACAGGGGAGTGAGAGCCCTTGCGATCCATGCCGGAATGAGCCGCCACGAGGTGGATCTGGCTCTGAACAACGCGGCCTACGGGGACTACAAATTTCTCTATCTGTCTCCGGAAAGGCTTGGAACGCAACTGTTCAGGTCGTATATTGACGTTTTGGACGTAAGCTTCATTGTTGTTGATGAGGCTCACTGCATCTCCCAGTGGGGCTACGATTTCCGTCCGGATTACCTGCGCATAGGCGAACTCCGGGAAAGGATCGACGCTCCTGTCATCGCTGTCACTGCCACTGCCACTCCGTCAGTCGCTCAGGACATCATGGAGCGTCTCGGTTTCAAGGAGAAACTGCTGCTCAAGAGTGGTTTCGAGAGACCTAACCTCAGTTACATAGTACGTCAGGTCGAGGATAAATATTCCCAGATACTGAACGTCTGCAACGGTGTGCCGGGAACGGGAATAGTCTATGCCCGCAACCGGCGCAAATGCGAGGAACTTTCGGCGTTCCTGATGGCTCAGGGAGTTTCGGCATCGTTCTACCATGCCGGGCTTGGTGGTCAGGCGAGGGCGGAGCGTCAGGCTGCATGGAAAAGCGGCGCGGTCAGGGTGATGGTGTGCACCAACGCTTTCGGCATGGGAATAGACAAGCCGGACGTGCGCTTCGTGGTGCATTACGACCTTCCGGAGAGTCCGGAGGCGTATTTTCAGGAGGCGGGGCGCGCCGGACGTGACGGAAAGCGCTCCTTCGCCGTGCAGCTTTGGAACAGTGTCGATGTGCGGCGGGCGAAGCAGATAGAGGATGTCTCCTTTCCTTCTCTTGAATATATAGAGGATGTGTACCAGAAACTCCATGCGTTTTTCGAGATTCCCTACGACACTGGAATGGGACGTCAGCTGAAGTTCAAGATCGAGGATTTCTGCAAGCGGTTCGGTTTGCAGAGAGCTCCGGCGTTCTATGCGCTCAAATACCTTGAGCGGACGGATCATCTGACATATTCAGAGGAGGTTGACATTCCGACTAAAGTGCGGATCAATGTGGACAGGAAGTCGCTCTACGACGTTGAGTTGGCGGATCAGGGGCAGGCGAATGTGCTGGAGGCGCTGATGCGGAGCTACACGGGAATATTCTCATTCCTTCAGCAGATTGACGAGGAATATGTCGCCCGCCGCGCCGGCCAGACCGTTCCGCAGCTCCGGCAGTCGCTCTATGGTCTCTCGCTCGCTCATGTCATCAGCTATGTGCCGACTGATCACTCCGATGTGGTGGTGCTTCATCATGACCGTCTGCATCCCGGCAACGTCAATCTGATGCCGTCCCGCTATGCGATGCTCAGGGAGAGTTTCCATGCGCGCGCGGAGGCGATGCTTGAATATGTCAGCGAGACCTCAGAGTGCCGTTCCCGCTACCTTCTCCGCTATTTCGGCCAGACCAAGGCCGCCGACTGCGGCACCTGCGATGTGTGCCGCGCCCGCCGCGCCGCCCTTCCCGCGCGGACCCTTCAGCAGATGACGAGGCGGAAACTTATTGAATATATTGATGAAAAGGATGGTGAATATTCCCTTGAGGAAATCGTCGCCGAATTCGGCAATCCTTCCGGAAACCATTCGCCGGACTATCTCGACATTCTCCGTCAACTCATTGACAATGGCGACGTTCCGATGTATATATCTTGAAATATAACCAATAGTTGTTTCAACTCATAAAGTGTCAGAATGATCCTTTTATCGGCTGCGGGGATGCGGAATGAAAGTGTCAGGCGTGGATATATTCTTGTTTATTAGAATTCTTTTCGTATTTTTACGAAACTATAATTTTATGAGTTATGAAGAGATTATTTATCCTATTGGCTTTATTAACCAGCAGCTTGTTCACCTTCGCTCAGACGAACAGGAACAAGGTGAATCTTAGTGACAAGGAACTTGTCAATTTCTTATGGGGTTTCGCCCAGGCCCATCCGGATGGTTTCACGATCGGAATCGACACCTTTGACCAACCGAGGGAAGGTATTGTGGTCTCTTACGCGGCCACGCAGAACAGCTTCGACAAAAAGAGTCTGCCGGCGGTCATCAAGCATGCCCGCGAGCATGAGGGCTTTGTGGGCGGATGGTACAATCCCGAGAACAAGAAGTACTATTTCGACAGCAACAGGATATTCCCGGAGGACAGTCTGGCCGCCGCTGTGAAGTTCGCCCGCGAGAACGGACAGCACACGGTGTACATTTGCTCGAAGGACATCAATGTCAAGTCGAACTACGACATGCCGGAGAACCGCATCATCTACGACTGCGACATGGGCAGCTCTACCGATGACCTCTTCGCGCTGATGATGCTCTACCGCTACATGGATATGGGGCGCTGCAACCTTCTGGGCGTGATGATCGACCGTATGGGGGCCGCCAACGCCGACGCGGTGGACGCGCTGAACAACTTCTACGGCTATCCTGACATTCCGATCGGGCTTGAGCGCTCCGGCATCGAGCGTCCGGTGGTGTTCATCTCCTACCACAATTTCCCTTACGCGCGCGACACTGATGCCAGACCTCTTTTCAAGCAGACCGTAAAGAGTACGGATGACTACATGGAGGGCTACAAGCTGTACCGTAAGATACTGGCGGCGCAGCCTGACAGCTCGGTGAAGATCTGTTCAGTGGGCTTCGTGACCACGCTCGCGCGCCTGCTCGAGTCCGGACCGGACGAGTTCTCACCGCTCACTGGTGTGGAACTTGTGGCGAAGAAGGTGACCGATGTCTATGCGATGGGCGGTGTGTTCGGAGAGTCCGTCGAGCCTGACTACAACTTCACCCAGGCCATCGACTATTCCCTCCGGTTCTTCAAGCTGCTGCCTAAGTCGGTCAACGTGATCTTCTCTCCTGGCGAGGTCGGCGACCCGTTGGACTACAAGCCGGAGGTCGTGCTGCAGGACATCAGCTGGACAGACTCCCATCCGATCAAGTGGATCTATAAGTTCACGCAGTGCGACACGGGGCAGAAGATGTGGGATCCGCTCGCCGTCATCAACGCGGTTGAGGGCGACAGCGCGTTCTACATGTCTGAGCGCGGCTGGGTCGAGCTGACACCTAAGGGCGAGACCATCTTCACGCCGGATCCTAACGGCAACTGCCGCTACCAGAAGCCGGGTGACGCCAGATGGAACGATCTGATTCTGAAATATATCCGATTAATGAATATTCAGCATTAGTCTCGTTTACGAGTCATTTACGAGCCAGCCCGGATGCGGGGATCCTATTCGATAGTGAGTCCATCGTAGGCCGGGCTGACTATTGAGTGTATGTGTCGCCGGCGGCAAAGATCCTCAAGGTCTTTGGCGAACTGTCCGTGGCGTGGGAAGGTGTGTGACAGGTGGGTGAGCCACGTGTGTTCGGCGCCGATGCGGTCAGCAAGCGAAAGGGCCTCGTCGAGACTGAAATGCGAGTGGTGCTTCTTGTAGCCTACCGTGTTGAGAGTCACGTGCCTGAGACCCTTTAACTTTTCAAACTCACTCTCCGGGATGAAGCTCATGTCGGTGATGTAGGCGATGTCCCCGAAGCGGAATCCGAGCACCGGGAGCCTGTCGTGGAGTCCCCGGATCGGGATGATCTCCACGCCGCCCGTCGAGGCGGCCATCGATGCGGGATCCGCCTTGTCGATGATGTCCTCCAGTTTCCGGCCGGTAGGGATCAGCCTTCCGTCCAGAGTCTTGTAATGGTAGCCGACATCGTGCACCCAGACCAGCTCCATGTCCTTTGCGTTCGGATAGACCAGAAACGGATTCTCGTCAATGACATGCAGATGCCACTCCGGGGCTCCGGGGTATTTCGGGAAAGCGAAGACGTAGGGATATTCCTTGATAAGATCGTCGAGGACGTTCCGCTCGCAATAGATCTCGGCGGCGCGCTTGTCGATGTAGTTGAGCGAGCGCACGTCATCAAGGCCTCCAGTGTGGTCCTTGTGGTTGTGTGTCAGCAGGATGGCGTCAAGGTGGCAGAGATCATGGGCGAGCATTTGCATCCTGAAGTCCGGCCCGGCGTCCACGAGGATGCCAAGCCCCTCATATTCAACGAACACGGATGAGCGGAACCGCTTGTCCCTTGTGTCCGGTGATGTGCACACATCGCACTTGCAGCCGATGATAGGGACTCCTTGTGAAGTCCCGGTGCCCAGAAATGTAAGTCTAGCCTTGCGCATATAATTATTCTTGTTTCCGTAAAATAATCTTGGAATATTGTTCTATTGTTTTATAAACCCGTGTTATATAAACCGGATCGCCAGTCAGATCGTGATGTCCTCCACCATATTCACAAGCACCGGGTCGTAAGGTCTCTCAACGCGGATGTAGTTGCCGGTGTAGCCGCCCATCATCCCGTCCTTCTCGTCGGATTCCCACAGCACCTGCGAGCGTCTGCCCCTGTTCCTTTCCACGAACGCCGTGTGCAGCCCGCCGCACAGCGCCTCCAGCCTTGCCACCCTTTCCGTCTTGACGGCATCCTTGACCTGATCCTTCCACCCGGCGGCGACGGTTCCGGGGCGGCGGGAATAGGGGAACACGTGGATGAACGCCGGTCTGACGCGGTCCTTGAGGAATGAATATGTCTCCTCGAACAGTTCCTCTGTCTCTCCGGGCAGTCCGGCGATGACATCTATCCCGAAGAACACGAAGGGTTTGTCGTCCTGCCCGGCCTTAGGATCCATCCTGGAGCGGATGTAGTCGATCCTGTCGGCGAAGAATTCCGTCTTGTAGCGGCGGCCCACCCTTTTCAGGATCGTGTCCGACCCTGACTGTAAAGGAATATGGAAGTGTGGCTGGAACTTGGTGCCGGAGGCTATCCAGTCCACGATGTCCTCCGTTATGAGATTCGGCTCGATTGACGAGATCCTGTAGCGTTCGATGCCTTCCACGTCGTTGAGGCGTTTCAGCAGATCGAGGAAACTCTCGCCGGTCGTCCTGCCGAAGTCCCCGGTGTTGACTCCGGTGATGACAATCTCCTTGATTCCGGCTCCTGCTATCCTGCGGGCCTGCTCCAGCACTTCCGAAATCGGTATATTCCTTGAGTTTCCTCTCGCATAAGGCACTGTGCAGTAGGCGCAGAAGTTGTTGCATCCGTCCTGCACCTTGAGGAACGACCTCGTCCTTTCCTCCGACGAGAACGCCGCCATAGTCTCCTTCGAGATCTCCTTGTATTCCGCCGCGCTCATCGGTTTTTCTATGGTGATGTTTCCGGCGGCGGACATGGCACCGCCGGAAACATTCAGAAGAAGTTCCATTGTGTCAGGAACCACACGGGACTTCTCCTTGGCGCCGAACACAAGCGACACACCGTCTATGGCCAGCAGATCGTTCCGGCGAAGCTCGGCGTAGCAGCCTGTGACGATGATCCTGGCTCCGGGGGAGACCCTGTGCATCTTCCGGATCACATTGCGGCACTTCTTCTCGGCCCTCTCCGTGACAGAGCAAGTGTTGATCAGGTAGACATCAGCCTGCTCCTCCCACGGGACGACCTCAAGGCCGTTCGCCGTGAAACCTCTCTCGTAAGTCGATGTCTCGGCGTAGTTGAGCTTGCAGCCGAGTGTCAGAAACGCTATCCTCATCCTAAAACCTCCAGATTGGATCGCCATAAGTCACGGTGACACGGGACCAGGCGCACGGCCCGTTCACCGGCGGTTTCATCTTTGAAACCCTTATCTTGATGAAAAGGAAGTCCTTGAACTCCTTACGGACGGCGTCCAGTATCCTGCCGGCGACATTCTCAAGCAGGTTGGACGGCACCGCCATCTGCTCCGCCACTATGTCGTAGATCCTCCCATAGTCAGCCGTCTCCCTAAGGTCGTCGGTCTTCACAGCCTTCTTCAACTCCGTCTCGGCGTGGAAGTCAACCAGAAACGTGTTGCCCTCCCGCCGTTCTTTCTCCAGGCAGCCGTGAAAGGCGTGGAATTCCATCCCTTCAAGTTCAATTATACCGTCGTAGTCCATGTTCAAGATCCTTTGGTTTAAACATCTGCGAAGTTAGGCATAAAACTGTAAAAAATGCGTCTTGCGGAACGAGACGGGTGTCGTTTTTTCTGAAAATATGGCAAAAGAGACGCAAAAAGCCTCTTTAGCCATATTGCTTATGGATTCTTTTCGCTATATTTGCAGGTGATAGATTTGAGCGTTGGCCGGACAAAGGCACGCCTTGACACAGACCTGATTATTTTACAGAACTAAATTATTATAACTATCATGAAATCTTATTTTAGAATCCTGTCGGCATTGTCTGCAGTCGCTACCGTCATCGCGTTCTCCGGATGCGGTGGAAAAGAGCAAGAACAGCCAAAGCCTGACTCGGTAAAGGTAAGCGGTGTGTCGATCGACAAGCCTACCCTTAGCATGACTGAGGGTGAAACCGCTAATCTAACAGCTATCGTTATGCCGGAGAATGCCACCAACAAGGCCGTGGCGTGGAAGAGCGGCAATTCCGGCGTGGCCGATGTTGACGCCAGCGGAAAAGTCACTGCCGTGAAAGCCGGCACCTCCGACATCACTGTCACCACGGCGGACGGCGGCAAGACCGCTACCTGCAAGGTGACCGTGGCCTCCAAGGCCGTTCCTGCCACCGGACTTACCCTGAGCCTTTCGAGCGTCGCATTCGTCGAAGGACAGACGAAGTCCATCAATGCCACTGTCACGCCGTCCAACTCCACGGACGAGGTTGTCTGGCCGAGTCCTGCCCAGCTCACCTCCAACGGCGGAGGGTCGTACACCGCCAAGAAGGCTGACGATTCTGAAAGCTTCGACCTCGAAGTGAAAGCAGGTGCGGCGAGCGCGAAGGCCGGCGTGACGGTCTATCCGATGTGGTTCGTTGAATTCCTCACTGACAAACTGGTGCCTGACGGATCCACGAGCACAATCACTGAAGGTGGCGAGTTGACCTGCTACTTCTCGAAGAAGAAGACCGGAATCACAGGCGATTTCTACATCGGGGATGACATCCTTCCTGCGGGTGATTTCACCGTCAGCTCCTCGGAAGCCGGCATCGCCACTGTGAAAAAGGTGGTCGTCAGCAGCAAGTACAATGGTTTCAAGGTGGTGGGCAAGAAATTAGGCTCTTCCACTATCACCGTCAAGATCGGCGATGTGTCCAGATCAATCAAGGTGACCGTGACCGAGAAGACCGTTCCGGCGACGGGACTTAACGTCACCCCTCAGAATCTCACTTTTGTCGAGGGACAGACGAAGTCATTCAGTGCCGCCGTCACGCCGTCCAACTCCACGGACAACGTTGTCTGGCCGAACAGTTCCTACCTCACCTCCAAGGGCGGAGGAACGTACACCGCCAATAAGCTTGGCTTTGACAACTATGTCGGCTTCGAGCTCGATGTGAAAGCCGGCTCGGTGACCAAGAAGGCCGGTGTGATGGTTTATCCGATGTGGTTTGTCCATTATAGTAAGAACAAGTATGAGTTGGTACCTGATGGCTCCACGTATGAACTCGATAAAAACAAAAAGATAGCTTGCTACTTCTCAAAGAAGAAGTCTTATGCCACTCATGAAGACCGAATCGATAGAGACATCCTCTCTGAGGGTGATTTCACCGTCACCTCCTCAGACAACAGCGTCGCCACTGTTAGAAAATCGACCGTTGGAGCCGGAGGCAGAATATACCACGGATTTGATGTGTCAGCTTTAAATGTAGGTAGTTCCACGATCACCGTCAAGATCGGCAATGTGTCCAGATTTTTCGATGTGACCGTGACCAAGTAGACCGTTCCGGCGACGGGACTTACCCTGACTCCTAAGAGCCTCGCATTCGTCGAGGGACAGACGAAGTCCATCAGAGCCACCGTCACGCCGTCCAACTCCACGGACGAGGTTGTCTGGTCGGATCATTACTTATTTGAAAACAAAGGTGGTGGCTTGGCACTCTCTGCAAGGGTCGTGACCTACGAATACAAATACGTAGGAATCGAGATAGAAGCTCTGCAGGATAATGAAGGCGAATTTTTCAGTGTCGGAATCGACGGCAGTGGAGGATTGAAAAAAAGTTTCTATGTGTATGTGGAAAAATAACAAGGCATCATAAATACTCTACTCGTTGACTTTATTCGGAAGGAGGGCATGCAATGGTATGCCCTCTTTTCTTGTTGGTGCACCTCCCGGCCAAATCGATCCGCTCCGGAGGCTTGCCCGGAAGCGTGCCCGGCGCGTGTTGGCTCCGTCCGCAAAATCTTCCTGCGGGGGCTGCGGAGATATTCAAATGAATTTGTACCTTTGTGTGCGATATGGCTAAAGGAAAACTTTATTTGATTCCCTCGCCGTTGGGGGAATATGATCCGGCCCAGGTCATTCCGGCTCCGGTGCTGGAACGTCTGAGGTCGATTCGGAAATATGTTGTCGAAGAGGCCAGGACGGTGCGGCGCTATCTGTCCGCGGCGGGGCTTAGGGGACACATCGGCGAATTGGAACTCAGGGAGCTGAACGAGCACACACAACCTTCAGAGGTCGAGAGTCTTCTGTCATTGTTTTCCGATCCGGACGGATCGCCGTCCGATGTCGGGCTGATCTCCGAGGCGGGACTGCCGGCTGTGGCGGATCCGGGGGCTCGGCTGGTCGCGCTCTGCCATATTCATGGAATACAGGTCGTGCCGATGGTCGGGCCCTCGTCGCTGATGCTCGCGCTGATGGGGTCGGGGCTCAACGGTCAGTGTTTCGCGTTCTGCGGCTATCTGCCGGCCAAGACGGATGAGCGGCGCAAGGCCATCCGCGAGATCGAGCGGCGCTCCTCACAGTTGAACCAGACGGAGATGTTCATTGAGACACCCTACCGCAACGATTCGATGATGGCTGATCTGCTGGCCGCGCTGCAGCCGAAGACCCGCCTTTGCATCGCCGCTGACATCACCATGCCGGACGAGACCATCATGACCCGGACGGTCAGGGAGTGGCAGAAGTCTCCGGTCGTGATCGGCAAGCGGCCGTGCGTGTTCCTTATACTTGCTTAATTGACAGTTAGTTTGTTATTTTTAATAAGATGAAGAAGATTATCTCATTTGTTTTGCTGGCGGTGCTGATCGCCGCTCCGGCCAGGGCCGGGGTAAAGGCTCCGAAGGATGAAAAGGTTAAGAATGTCATTCTGATTATCGGTGACGGAATGGGACTTGGAGCCGCTGCCGCCTGGATGGCGAACAACGATTTCGGGCCGACCTGCTTTGACCGCTCGCAGTTCGCGGCGATCGTCAAGACTTACTCTGCCAACAGCAAGACCACTGATTCCGCCGCCGCGGCCACGGCGATGGCGACCGGCCACAAGACCAACAACAGCATGCTCGGTATGCTTCCGGACAGCACCAAGCCGGCCAGCATCGCCCGGCTTGCGAAGGAAAAAGGCAAGTCTGTGGGGATAGTCGTCACATCGTACGTTCTGGACGCCACTCCGGGGGCGTTCTATGCCCATGTGGCCCGACGGGGAGAGAGAAAGAACATCGCCGAGGATCTGATCGCGTTCAGGCCTGACGTGATCGTGGGAGGAGGACGGAAGTATTTCACCGCGCCGAAATACACCGATGTCAACCTTGTGGAGAAGGCCAAGGACGCGGGCTTCACCTATGTCGGGTCCCCTGAGGAGTTCTACACCACCTGGGCCACTCCGATTCTGGGACTGTTTGATGACGGTCCGGAGATTGAGGCCACGCAGACGGATTCCGACCTGCTGACGGATCTGGCCGGACACACGCTTGAGATCATCGGCGCCAACAAGCATGGCTTCTTCGCGATGTTCGAAGGCTCGCTGATCGACCATGCCGCCCATGCCAACAACACCGAGGATGTGATCTGGAGAATGGAGGCGTTTGACAAACTGGTCAACAGCGCCTTCGACTATGCCGACGCGCACGAGGGAACGCTCGTGATCGTGACAGCCGACCATGAGACCGGCGGTGTCTCTCTGGTTCCGGGCAGCAAGGATTTCACTAAAGGGGAGAGCGGTCTCGGCGTGAAGTACTCGACAACAGGCCACACGGCGGCTCCGGTGGTGCTTTATTCCTATGGAGCGTCCGCCTGGAGATTCAGCGGAGTGATGGAGAACACGGACATATTCAAAAGAATCAAGAGTGTTTTGATAGACAAAAGATAGCCTTTATGAAAAAGACTTTTTTGATTGTGGTGACGCTGATGGCCCTCATGCCGTCGGCGTCAGCCATTTCCGGCCCCGGGGACATCATACCGGCCCCGGTAAAATACGTGACCTCCGGTGAGGAATATTCCTTGAAAAAGGATGGGAGCGACATTCGGGTCCATCTGGCTGACAGGCGCTTCTCCAAGGAAATCAAGGGATTGAATATTCCGGAATTCGCGCGGGACGAGGCCTACAGGCTCACCGTCGGGAAAAAGGGGATCGACATCTTCGCCCTCACGGAAACCGGTGTCTACCGCGCCAGGACGAGCCTCGGGATGATGCTTGACAGGGATTCCACCCTGAGTCATTGCGAGATTCTTGACTACCCGAGATTCCGCTACAGAGGCCTGATGCTGGACATTTCCCGCAATTTTCGTGACAAGGACTTCATCCTTAAGCAGTTGGATGCGATGGCTGCGGTGAAGATGAGCACGCTCCACCTGCACCTGACCGACGACGCGGGGTGGCGGATCCAGATCGACGCATACCCCGAACTGACCCGGAAGGCGGCATGGCGGGTAGGGAAGACTTACGAGGAATGGGTTGCCGGAGGGAAGGAATATTCCTTGGAAGGCGCTCCGTTCGCATCGGGAGGCTATCTGACCAAAGCCGATGTGAAGGAGATTGTTGAATATGCCGCCGCAAGGCATATTGACATCATTCCGGAGATAGAACTTCCCGGGCATTCCGGTGAGGTGCTGGCGGCCTATCCTGAGCTCTCCTGCCTCAGCCCGGACGGCACGGAACACCGCATCTCTGGCGACCTCTGCCCCGGAAAGGACGGGACTTTCGGGATGTTCGAGGCTATCCTTGACGAGGTGATCGGGATGTTCCCTTATGAATATGTCCACATAGGCGGCGACGAGGCCTCGAAGCGCAATTGGAAGGAGTGTCCTGACTGCCGCCGCAGGATGGAGGCCGAGGGCCTTAAGGATGTGGACGAGCTGCAGAGCTATCTGGTCAACAGGGTGACAAGGTTCCTTGAGTCCAGAGGCCGCCACGCCATCGGCTGGGACGAGATCCTGGACGGAGGACTCGCCGAAGGTGCCGCCGTGATGTCCTGGAGAGGCACGCAGGGCGGAATCACCGCCGCCGGTATGGGACACGATGTCGTGATGTCGCCGGGGGACTACTGCTACTTCGACTCCAGTCAGGACGCGCCGTTCTCCCAGCCGAAGTCGTTCAGCGGCTACCGTCCTTTGGAGCAGGTCTATTCGTTCGAGCCGACCGATGGCATCGACAATGAATATGTCGCCCACATCCTCGGCCTTCAGGCCAACCTCTGGTCCGAGTTCGTCCCGACAGGGGAGTACATGGAGTACCTCCTCTACCCTCGCGCCTTCGCCATCGCCGAGATCGGCTGGAGTCCGGCTGGAAGCAAGGATTATCCTCGTTTCCGGGAGAATGCCGTCAGGCTCGCTGAGTGCCTTCGCTCAAAAGGCTACAACGCTTTTGATTTGAGGAACGAGATCGGCCCGAGGCCGGAGTCCCTGGTTCCGCTTGAGCATCTTGCCGCCGGAGCGAGGATCACCTACAATGGCCGGAAATATTCCGCCGGCTATCCCGCCGGAGGTGACAACGCCCTTGTGGACGGCCTTCGCGGAGGCTGGTTCTACAAGGACAACCGCTGGCAGGGATTCCTTTGTGATGTCGATGTCACGATAGACCTCGGCTCTGTCAAGGACATCCACTACATAGGCGCGACCTTCCTCTCCCACACCTCCGCCGAGGTAGGTTTCCCGGTCAGGACGGAGGTCCGCTTCTCCGAGGACGGTGTCACCTTCACCGATCCCGTAGTCTGTCTGCTGCAGGTCCCGGACACCGACTCCTGCGCCCTTCTGAACACCCTAGGCACAGCAGTCAACGCCAAGGCCCGCTACATCAAGTACAAAGCCGTCCGCGACGACGTGACCAAGAACCGCAACCACGCCTTCATCTTCATCGACGAGATAGTGGTGAATTAAGAGACATTATCCTATTTTGGAAAGTGGATGCTTTTTTCTTGTGATGCGGCGTTATCACCAGTAAAAACTTCAAACCTTTGGGATAACAGAATATGTCTTCTGTGCCCAAAGGTTCTTTATTGTGACTGGTATTGGTATTTCGTTACTCGCTTACTTCAAGTATTTTCTGAATATATTCAATACTCTGTCCGGCGGCGGATGCGATGACTTCCGCTGAAACTCCGGCCTTATGCAAACCTTTGATAAATGCGACTTTTTCTTTCTCGCCTTTCTCAAGCCCTTCGGCCAGACCTTTACGGTAGCCAAGTTCGTGTCCGCCTTCGATGTAAGGCTCCATATCTTCAAGAGTCATCATATCGCTGAAATATTCTTTAATTTCCTGTTCGCTGAGTGAGCGGATAGTCATCGCCTCCACAACTCGTTGGAAATGACCGTAGTCTCCGTTTCTCAATGTGACAAAGTTAGTTATATTTCTGAATATTCCGCACCATCCTGCCACCGGACTTTCAAAATTTTTCGTAAGTCGCATAACTCTTGGAAGTTCAAAGAAATAGATTGACATTTGATTCCCATATAATTCTCCGGTCTCAACTTCTGTTGTGCGATATTGGAATATGATCTTGCCATCCGGTACCGTTGTATGAGATAGAATAGATGCTAAATTAATGAAAGATGTTCGTGAATCAATATCAATGTCTGATGTTTCTATAACTAAAGTGGAGAGAATACGTCCGAAAGAATATGACATATAGTATTTTTTTGCTGAAATGCTAAATGGGATTAGTTGAAGTAAGTTCTGTTATATTACCTTATGATATAGATTTGTTAATCATTTTACTATGAGAAAAATATTATTAGCAGTATTAAGTGCATTAACTTTCATCGCGGTATTTTGCTCAAGTGCTTCAAAAGTTGGATATTCACATCGGCCATTGGCTGCGGAAGGATGTAGTGTGAATTATTCTGTTATCCGACAAAATGAAGAATTATTCATTATTGCAACTGTCACCTCAGATAGATTAATTTTTGCGGATAATCCAATTATGAAACTGAAGAATTTTAATGGCGATATTCTAGATTTGTCTGGGACATCCTTATCTTCTCAGAGCGAAAGTATCGGTGTCGTTCTTAATAATTTAGTTGTTCCCGTTACGGAATTGAAGGTTATGGCTCAATTTAGAATTGAGAAATATCAGATACCATTTTTTGAATATGGTGTCCAGAAGGTTCGACTTTCAACAATCCCTATAGTTCACGAAAAAACGTTCTCAACAGATGTTATAGGACGATGGCTATATAATAAATTAAGAGAGCAGGAAATGAAAAAGGATAGTTTCTAATATTCACATTTCAATATTCGTTCAGCTCATCCGGTGGAATAGTGGTTTTGCCGGACGAAGTGCACGATTCGGGCAACTTGTCCGGTATGTAGAGCTTTTACCGGACAAGCCGATCTGTGAGTGAATATTAGGAAAATATTTTCTGAAGATTGATGCAAGGTTTTCGGGGCGGCGGGATTCGGTAATACGTAGCCCCGCTGCTTGATTTATTCTTAAACTAGTCTTTGCAGAGCATTATCTGCTGGATGAGGTGATCGGTTGACTGCATTCCGGCGGAGCCGATCCTGCCGAGATTCCGGATAGTCTTCTCGATGTCCTTGTCGATGATGCCGTCGGTCTCCTTGATGCAGATTCCTCTGAGGGCGAGGACACAGGACTGGACGGCACAGGCCACGCCGGAGGCGACTTTCATGGCACATCCGACCTTGGCTCCGTCACACACCATACCGGTGATGTTGCCGATCATGTTCTTGATCGCCGAGCAGACTTGCTCGTAGCTGCCTCCACGCAGGTAGACAATGCCGCAGGAGGAGCCGGTGGACGCGATCACGCATCCGCACAGGGCCGAAAGCTTGCCGAGATAGCCTTTGATGTGGATGGCCACAAGGTTGCTCAGGATCAATGCCCTGGCCAGTTTCTCATCATCAACGTCGTACTTCAGGGCGTATGCTATCACCGGCATGCTGACCGTGATGCCCTGGTTGCCGCTGCCTGAATTGCTCATCGCCGGGAGTTTGCACCCTGCCATTCTGGCGTCGGACGCGGCGGCTGTCAATCCCATCGCAAAGCTCAGAAAATCATCGCCGAAGACCTCCTGCTGGTTCTCCCTGATGGACTTGCCGACCTCAAGACCGTACTTGCCTTTCAGGCCTTCCTTCGCGAGCGCTAGGTTCAAGTCCCTGTCTTCCAGGATGAAACGGATGTCCTCGAAGGCGGCGCCGAGGGCGAATGAGTATATTTCCTCAACTGTCAGGTTGTAGTCCAATGCCCCTTTGACCGGAGAGGACTTGCCGCTCCCTCCCTTCCTGAAGTCCGAGACGGAGCCGTCAATTCCTGTCTCGACAATCCTGTCGTGGTCATCCTCGATCACCGTCCAGGCGTTGTGTTCCGGAGTAGTCACCGTCACCTTGACATAGAGGATTTTGGGACTGTCAGCGACCTTGATCTTCACCTTGCCGTCCTTGACAAGGGCTTTGGCGGAGTTGACATCCTCGTCTGTCAGGTCTTTCAGCACTTCCAGGCCGTAGGAGCTATTCCCGCAGACCGCGCCAAGGGCGGCGGCAATGTGGAGACCCACCATGCCTGTCCCCGGGATTCCCACCCCCATTCCGTTCTTGAGGATGTTGCCGCTGACCTCGACACTGATCTCATAGTCAGCGACCGTCCTGGCCTTGCTTTTGAGCGTTTCCATGGTTCTTGCGGCAGCCAGAGCGACCGCGATCGGTTCCGTGCATCCTAATGCCGGCTTGACTTCCTTGTGAAGAAGTTCAATGATTTCGGATTCTCTTGGAGTCATAACTGGTTATTTGTCAAGAAATTTCATTATGTCATCAATTAGTGTTCCCATCTGTCCGCGGTCTTTGATGACCTCTATCGGGAAGCCGATGCAGACGGTTCTGTAGCCGTTGCCCTCGTAGCAGGTGCCGGCGGAGATGTTTGTGTCCGTGTAGCGCATGAATGACTGAGCGCGGTCGCTGGCAGGGACGATGCCGTCAGGGGTCTCCACATTGTAGATCAGTGGGTTGCGATCCTTGTGGAAGGAGATTTGATCAGCATTCAACTTAAGGAGTCCGTTGCTCTTGGCGGCCACCGTGGCGTGGCGGCTGGCGAAGTTCGTCATCCACTTGTAGCCTAGCGTCTTCTCCACGAAGGCTTTGGTCGTGGCCCTGTAGGTGCTGTCTATTCTGATCGGGTAGATCCCGTCCCAGACATCCGTGCCGATGTTCGCACCGGAGACCAGCACATTGCCACCGTTGGCGGTGAAGCGCGTGACGGCTTTCTGAAGTCCGAGCGGGAAGACCGAGAATCTGTCGGCCACCTTGCCCGTCCCCACGACCGTGGTGATCTGCTTGCCGCAGATGATGTCCAGCGCAAGATCGGAGTCCGCCATAGTGTCGTCTGCCGAGAAAGCCGACACGCTTGCCGAGTGGAACGCGTAGCCGGCGTCCATAAGCGCCTTTCCGTGGATTCCGCTGTAGTCGAAGGTGTTGCCGGCGAAGACCTTGCCGGCCTCGTCGGTCCAGCATGCGCCGAATCCCGGATTGTCATCGTCCAGCCAAGGCAGCGAGCGGCGGAACTGGTACTGCGGGCCGATGAAATTGATTTCTCTGACGTAAGGCACACCGGCGTCGAGGTCGGCGTTGAATCCGGCATATTCAGGAGTGTCGAACCACGCAGGGGCGGAGACTCTGGTGAAGTTGTTGACCACGAGGACGCTCTTGCCGCTGCCGTGTCCGGGAACCCCCACGCTGAGCGTCTCGGACGGGAAACTCTTGCCTCCGTCGTTGTAGGCCACAATCCTGTAGCTGTAGATGTGACCTGGGTCTATGGAGAGTGTTGTGGAGATCACGTCTCCTGTGGTTTTGAACTCCTCCAGGATCCTGCCCTGGTCGAACACGCCGTCGTCGATCCTTGTCTGGAGGATGTAGCCCTTCGGTGCGGCGGTCGCCTCCAGGGTGTCAGCCGTGGCCTTCCAGCTGAGCCTTACGGTGGCGTTGGAACATGTTTCGGGAGTGTCCGTGAAAGCTGTGGCGAATGAGTTGACAGGCAGAGGCTGTACGGCGTAGGCGCAGCCGTAGCGGGCGCTGAGGTACTTCAACATGCCTTTGTAGATGGCTCTGCTGACCGTGAAACGGAACGTAGGATCGAGTCCGAACTTCATGTCGGCGAAGTTCTGGTGGGAAAGAAGCTCCAGAAGCATCGCAGGGACTGTCGGCGTGCGGGATTCGCTGTAGGAACGGTCCCAAAGCCCTCTTCTGCTCCAGTCCGCGTTGAAGGTCTTGCGAACATCGTCCACGATCCCTGTCTGCACGAAGTCGGCGAGCATCCTCTGCTGAAGCCTTGACTCTCCGTTGGCGAACTTGTCGCTTCCGTCGTTGAGCAGGGTGTAGATCGACAGGGTGCCGACTATGGAGTCGTCCGGCGTGGTCCCGGCGTCTGTGTGGAAGGCGAACGCCAGGTCTATAGGAATGTTCAGTCCCTCCGCTTTCGGGTTCGTCCTTGAGCCTCCGGTCATCCAGCCAACCCACGCGCCGCGGTCTCCGTAGTCGGAGGTGTAGTCGTCGGCGTATCTGTTGAGTATGGTGGAGTCCGCGCCGGCCCACTGCATCCAGTAGAAGGCTCCCTCCGTGAAGGACGGCATGCCTGAGGTGGCATATTCATTGACAGGCTGATCCTTAAGTCCTCTGGCGATCTTGCCCATGCCGCCGCCGAAGCGAACCGCGTCCGCTGTTATGACTGCGTTGCCCGGCACATCGTAGCCCTTAGGAACGCTGTTGTCGAGGATGACGCAGCCGTCCGTGCCTTTGTCGAACTCGAACGTGCCGAGGTAGATCCAGGTTCCGCCTCCCATCCTCTGGTTGACGATGAACTCGCTCTCGCCGCCAAGGTGCCTGACCGTGTAGCGGGCGCACGGTGTGCTGTGCGGAAGCGTCTTGTAGGACACATAGACCGCATACTCTCCTCTTTCGGGGAAGTCCGGTGTCCAGCATGCCCGGGCGGCCTTTCCCCTCTGTAGGACGCGGCAGTCCGCCTGGCGCGCCGTACCCATCCGGAACGGATTGTCAAGACCTGAATATGTCGCCCGCGCGTCTGCGAAGCCCACACCGGCATCTGACCAAGAACCTGTCTCTGAATATCTTCCCTCAATCCTCACGCCTTCCCCGCGACCTTCCTCGAATGCCGGATCATTGTCCGCGACCACTTCTATCGTCTGCGGATCCCTTTCGCGCGGTGTCATCACATAGGCTCCGGCGTTCTCCAGCATCGGGATCAGGAACGGAAGCACGTAGCTTTGCGTGTACATGTCCTCCACGGTGTGGAGCATCGGGGCGCGCTGCCATTCCCAGCGGTCCGTCTTCTCCTCGAAGTACCGCCCGTGGCTCTGCCATAGCGCTATGTTCCGTCCGGTAAGCCCCTTGGCGAACGCCTGCCCGTCGGTCCTTGTGACGAACGGATGGACGTTGCGCAAGTCCGTGGTCCTGAACCTGTCGCTGATCGGTTTCCCGTTGTTGCCAAGGGATGGCATGACGTAGGACTCAAGCGATCTCTTTCCGATGAGAAGTTTCCCTACGCCGTACTTCGCGCAGGATTCGGGCAGAATGCTCTTGAGCGTCCGTCTCAGCCACTCGACATCCTCTGTTCTCCATGGAAAGTCACCCATCGAGGGGGTGAAGTAGAAATCCAGATCGTAGCCTCTTCTGACTACCTTGTTGGCCTTCACCTGGGCGGAAACCCTTGTCCTTTCCACCATCAGGGTCTGGAGAGAGTCCACCGCGTCCTTGAACTCCTTGACAGTCTGCGCGTCCAGACTTGTCGTCAGCAGACAGGCGACGACAGCGGCGGTTATGATTCTTTTGAGCATTTCGGTTTATTGTGTGTTTTTATTATCCGCAAATCAATGATCATCACGATGATGGAGGAAATGGCCAGCGCAAGCGTGTCCGCCACGAAATCCAGCGCGTCTCCGCTTCTGTAGCTCGTGAATGACTGCCCGATCTCCGTCCCGGCGGCGATCAGGCAACCGGCCAGAAAGACCAGGCCGACGGCCAGGACGGTGTGCCGCGGCCTGCCTGTCATCCCGGAGAACGCGAGGTAGCAGAGGATAGGGAAGGGAAAGAACATCAGGAAATGCACCACCTTGTCCATAGGAATCCCGAACAGATTGTCCTGGCCGATGTCAGGCAAGTCGCTGAAATGCCCGAAACAGCACCAGCCGACCATTCCGAGGTAGACGACCAGCAGCGCCAATGTCAGAATATTCCTTTTCCTCATCATAAGAATCCTATTTTAGAATAATCTCCCCGAAGTACTCCGGTCTGTGGAAATCCGGTTTCGTGGTCTTGATCGGGTTCCAGCTCAGGAAGTGCGGATGGGCGGTGAGATCCCCGCATTTGTAGAAGTTGCCCCTGAGGCTGGCCGGGAGGTTGTCCCTGTCTATTCCAATCAGTTCGAAAGGAATCAGCATGGCCACCGTCCAGCTGAAGATCCTGTCGGAGATAGTGACCGCCTTCCTTTCCAGGGAACTGTGTCTGATGACGCTCCGGAGCAGTTCCGGTGCGATCAGGGTCTTGTCGATCCTGCTTGTCCTCTTGGAGGCCAGCAGGGAACCGATGCAGGTGAGCTCGAAGTTGTAGTAGGTGCCGTCGTACGGATCCGTCACGAAAAACTCGCAGCAGCTGTCCTCCCAGCTGTTTCCGTTGTCCTCAATGGCGGTGGCGCGCAGGTCAAGCCCCCTGACGTGGAACATGACAGCGAGGTGACTCTCGGTGCGGGCTATCGACCCGTTGCAGTCAGGGGCGTAGGGCGCGTCCTTCGGCCAGTTACGCTCGCAGACCGCGAACTTCGAGGCTCCTTTCTCCATCGCAAGATCCAGCTCCTGCATATTCATTCTTTCAAGTCCCTCGATGAACGGGACCCTGATTTGTCTGGCGACGTTTTTCATCTTCTTCCGTGAATATATTCATGAAGGCTAAAGCGCCTGCATGTCGTTGAGTTTCTTGTAGTAGCCTTCCTGGGCAAGCAGCTCCTCGTGTCTGCCGCGCTCCACGATCCGGCCCTCGTCCATCACGATGATCTCGTCGGCGTTCCTGATGGTCGAAAGCCTGTGGGCGATCGCGATGGTGGTCCTTGTGGACATCAGGCGGTCGAGAGCCTCCTGCACGATCTTCTCGGACTCGGTGTCCAGAGAGGCCGTGGCCTCGTCGAGGATCAGGATCGGAGGGTTCTTGAGGATGGCGCGGGCGATGCTGATTCTCTGTCTCTGTCCGCCGGAGAGTTTCACGCCCCTGTCGCCGATGTTGAAGTCGTAGCCGCCCTCCTTCTCCATGATGAAGTCGTGGGCGTTGGCGATCTTGGCCGCCTCGATCACGCTTTCCATGGTGGCGTTCTCCACTCCGAAGGCTATGTTGTTGAAAATGCTGTCGTTGAAGAGGATCGACTCCTGGTTGACATTGCCGATTATGCTCCTCAGGTCGGCGATCCGCACGTCCCTGATGTCGGTGCCGTCGATGGTGATCGCCCCGCCGGTCGGGTCGTAGAACCTCGGAATGAGGTCCACAAGGGTGGATTTTCCGGCTCCGGAAGCCCCCACGATGGCGATCGTCCTGCCTTTAGGAATCTCCAGGCTCACGTCGTCCAGTACCTTCCTCTGTCCGTCGGGGTAGTGGAAGTTCACGTGGTCGAAGGTGATCCTGTCGTTGAATCCGCCGAGCGTCTTAGGCTCCCGAGGCTCCACGATGTCATTCTCCGCGTCCAGTATCTTGTTGATCCTCTCCATCGAGGCCATGCCCTTCGGGATGGCGTACCCTGCCTTCGCGAAATCCTTGATCGGGTTGATGATGCTGTAGAGGATCACCATATAGTAGATGAATATGGGCGCGTCGATGGTCGATTTCCCTCCCAGGATCAGGGTTCCGCCGAACCACAGCACTATCATGATCAGCACCGTTCCCAGGAACTCGCTCATAGGGTGGGCGAGGGACTGGCGGATCGTCACGCGGTTGCTCTTCTTCCTCATCGCCTCGCTCACGTTGTCGAACCTTTCGGACATCTTCCTCTCGGCGATGAAGGCCTTGATGATGCGCAGCCCGCCGAGGGTCTCCTCCACCTGGGCCATCACGTCGCTCCAAAGCTGCTGTACCTCAAGCGATTTCCTCTTAAGGTTCTTTCCCACGACACCCATCACCCACATCATCAGCGGGGCGAAAAGGATGGTGAAAGCCGTCATCTGCCAGCTGATCACGAGAAGGGCGGCGAAGTAGAAGAAAATCAGGATAGGGTTCTTGATGAGCATCTCGATCGATCCCGTGATGGAATTCTCCACCTCCTGCACGTCACCGCTCATCCTGGCGATGATGTCGCCTTTCTTCTCCTCCGAGAAGAAGCCCAGCGGAAGGGCCAGGATCTTGTTGTAGATGTCCATCCTGATGTTCTTCACCACACCCGTCCTGATCGGCACCATCACGGCGGACGAGCCGAAGTAGCAAGCCGTCTTCAGCGCGGTCATCACCACAAGGAATATGCACAGGAAGAGCAGCACCATCGACGCTCCGAGTGTCGAGATCTGCTGCTCCAGCTGCCAGTAGACGTTGCCCATAAAAGCGTCCCCCAGATCCTTGAACGGCATCTGCCAGACCTCGTTCCAGGGGGTGAATGAATAGACCGTCTCGTTGATCTTGAACAGGATCCTCAGGATCGGCACGATGATGGCGAACGAGAATATGTTGAAGACCGCCGAAAGGATGTTCAGTACGACCGATCCGGCGAGATATTTATTGAAAGGCGCGACATAGCGCTTCATCATAGACCAGAATTCTTTCATTGTCAGAGTATTTTTTCCAACCAGTGGAAGATAAGGAATATTCTTTTGCGTAGTATTTCGTAGTCAAGCGTCCCGGCAGTGTCCGAGGTCTTGTTGGTGAGCATGGTGATGCCTGAGGTGAAGACCGCGCAGGTCAACCCGTTCTGCGTGAAGACCTTCTGGTCGCCGAACCTTCTGTGGAACATTTCCGTGAAGCTCTGGCTTCCGTAGTAGTTCGTGGCGATGTCGAGTCCGAGTCCCGGCCCTTCGTTCGCGCGGGTGAGGTCAAATGTGAACTGCCCGCCGCTGAGCATGATCAGAAAGTCATTCCTTCCCTTGTGGATCGGCTCCAGTGTGCTGCCGATAATGTCCAGCACGACGGTGGCGTAGATCTTGTCCATGGTGATCGCCTCGCCGCTGGACGGATTCCTCAGACTGCCGCTACGGATTTCCGCCATCAGCGCCTCCGCCCCGGCGGAATTCCTTTCCTTGGCGTCCGTGGCCACGAAGATGAGATTCTTTCCGTAGTCCCGTCCAAGCTCCTTCATCTTCCCGAACATCACGGCCAGGTTCAGCATGGCGACAACGCCGGAGGCATTGCTGTCCGCTCCCGGATAGAGATTCCCGTCGATGACCCCGTGGCTGTCATAGTGGGCGGCGATGATCACATACTTGTCCTTCCCGGAGGTGTTTTTTCCCGGCAGGAAACCGATGATATTCCTTCCCACCGCGCCGCGGCACCCTTCATCATCATTTTTCAATGCTGAGCCACCGTCCGTTCCGCGCATTCCGCCCGTTCCGCCCTCCGCCGGGAGTCTGAACGAGCGGCTCCAGCTACCGTCGAAAGGCATCAGGCCGATGCTGGCGTAATGCCTTGAGATCCAGAACGCCGCTTCGGTCGCCCCTCTTGTGCCGGAGGCGCGCCCGCCGAACGAGGGGGCCGATAGGAACTCCACCTCCCTTCTCAGGCTCTCGGATGAGATGTATTTCTCGGCATTCCTTCCGGAAGGCACCATCCTGACACTGTTCTGCTGCGCGGAAAGCGCCGCCGCGTCCGCCAGAAGAAGAATGAATATGAAAAATTTATAAAAATGCGTCTTCAAGGCACGATAAATGTTTATCTTTGCAAACGACAAAATTAGGAATTTTAAGCCTTAAAGTAAAATATATTTGTATGAAAAGGTCAGTGCTGACTCTGTTTTTCCTGTTGTGCCTCGCTTTGGTCGCCAATGCGCAGTACGACAAGGATGTGTTCAACTTCAGAGGTAGAGCGGCTCTGGCTGACGGTAAATATTCAGAGGCGATCGGCCATTTCAACGTTCTTGCGAGGCTTGACTCGACTGATTGCTGGACATTCTTTTACAGAGGCATCGCCAAGTACAATCTGGGAGACCTTCGCGGGGCCCAGGCTGACTTCAACACGTCGGTACGTCTGAATCCCGTCTTCACCAACGGCTACCACTACAGGGCCATCACCCTGAGCCGTTCCGGGAAATATGACGAGGCTCTGAAGGATCTGGAAAAGGCACTTGAGCTTCGCCCGGGACTTAACGGCCTCTATTTCAGCAGGGGAGTGACCTATTTCCTCGCCCAGCAGTTCGACAAGGCCGTGAGCGACTTCGACCGCTACATCAGAAAGGAGCCGAAGGATCCGTCAGCGTTTCTCAACAGAGGCGCCTCCTATCTTTTCCTCGGCGACACCACAAAGGCTTTGGAAGACTACAACCGGGCGATCAAACTGGACCGCTTCGACCCCGAGGGCTACATCAGAAGGGGACGCGTCTATGCCTTGCGCAAGGACTACAAGGATGCCATCGGCGACATGGACAAGGCCATCGGCCTGGACACGACGAACACCTTCGCCTATTTCAACAGGGCCTTGATGTACTACGACCAGAACAACTACAACGCCGCGATGGGCGACCTCAACAGGGTTCTGCGGGACGAGCCTGGCAACGCCCTCACCCTCTACAACCGAAGTCTGATCAACGCGCAGGTCGGGAACATGGAGGAGGCGCTTGCCGACATGGATCACGTCATCAACATCAATCCGGAGAATGTGCTGGCCTACTACAACAGGGCCTCGTACTTCGTCCGGATGGGCCGCTGGCTCGACGCCCTGGACGACTACGACAAGGCGATCGAGCTTTATCCCGACTTCGCCAAGGCCTACCTGAACAGATCCTACGTCAAGAATATGCTCGGACGGGCGAAGTCCTCGAAGCAGGACTACGACATCGCCCAGAAGAAGGTGCAGGAGTACCGCGCGAAGAACGCCTCCGAGGCCGGCTCGTTCGCCGACACGACCAAGAAGTACAGCGCGTTGATCGCACTGGACGCGGATTTCGCAAAGAAAGACTTTGACAATGAGCTTCTTCAGAACCGTGACATCAACATCCGCCTGAAATCGTTGTACAAGTTCAGCCTCGCGGCGCGGCGTGACAATCAGAACGTGGCCCTAAAGCACCGCTACGAGAACCCTCTGATCGACAAGTTCATCTCGGATTCTCCTGTGATGATGACCGTCTCCAACTCCGACTCGCTTGTAAAGCCGGTGTTCGCCCACGGCATCGACGCCTCGATCTACGGCGACTCCTATCTCTCAGCCGGAAATCCGAACTCTTTGTCGGAAGCGGACAGGGCGTTCATCAGAGGCCTCTACGATGTCCAGTCCAAGCAGTACACCTCCGCGCTGAATCAGTTTGACACCGCTGTCAATGCCGAGAGCGACGGGAAATATTCAGAGTACTACAAGGCGTTCTATTACCTGAACAGGGGAGTGCTGCGCGCCGAGATGATCGACTTCATCTCCTCCATCGAGAACAATGTCCAGACCCTGACGATGGATGACAAGGGTACCACCCGCGCCCGTGTGAGGGATCAGGTCAGCCGGACGTATGACTATTCGGAAGCCATCGACGACATGCTTGCCGCCGACCGCCTCCTGCCGGGAGTGCCGTACATCTATTTCAACCTGGGCAACCTCTACTGCCTGTCCTCCAAGTTCGTGGAGTCGGTGGACAGCTACACGAAAGCCATCAATGTCTACCCTTACATGGGCGACGCCTACTTCAACAGAGGCTTGGTGCTGATCTACCTGAAGGACAAGGAGAAAGGCTGCATAGACCTCTCCCGCGCCGGCGAGCTTGGCGTAAGCGACGCCTACAGTGTGATTTCGAAATATTGTGAGGAGGAGAAGAATTGATGTTGAAGTTTCTGAGCCTCTCCAGCGGCAGCTGCGGCAACTGCTATTTCCTTTCCGACGGCAAGTCCGGCCTCCTGATCGATGCCGGCGTGAGTGTCCGCCGCCTGAAAAAGACCTTGGCGGAGCACGGCCTGGGCACGGATTCCTTCCAGGCCGTTCTAGTGACCCACGACCATCTGGACCACATCCGCCACCTGGGCTCCTACTGCAAGCATCTGGGAAAGCCGGTCTACGCCACCGCCGTTCTCCACGAGGCCCTTTCCCATCACACTTTCACCCAGACCCACATAGCCTCCTACCGCCGCATCCTTCCCGCCGCCCCCGTCAGAGTAAGACTGCGCGATGATGTTCCCGAAGAGGATCTCCCTTTGGTAAGCCACTTTGTGGTGCCGCACGACGCGACCCAGACCGTAGGCTATTTCATAGAATGGTCTTCCGTCAGTTTCTTCCTGATGACCGATGCCGGCCGCGCGACCGACGAGGCCATTGAATATGCCCGGAAGGCAGACACCGTGGTGATCGAGTCCAACTACGATTCAGGAATGCTCATAGGAGGCCCTTACCCCCACGACCTAAAGATGCGTATCTGCCAAGGCAACGGCCACCTGAGCAACGACGAATGCGCCTCCGCCATCCGCCGCTTCTGGCACCCCGGCCTGAAGAACCTCTTCCTCTGCCACCTAAGCGAGAACAACAACACCCCCTCCCTAGCCTTCGCCTCCGCCGCCGAAGCCCTCCGCTCCATCCGTGTAACCC
>ULNA01044075.1_pt1 | contig 23872 bp, 20 predicted proteins | sample 1951801 | NCBI WGS metagenome assembly ULNA01 (sample SAMEA4835565, study PRJEB28245) | human gut metagenome | biome: gut microbiome; material: fecal sample | place: Denmark | collected 2008
GGATAGTTTATAAAAATAATAGTGTTTAAAGATTTCTAAAAGCAAAACATGAAAGCCTCAAAAATCGTCTTAAATGATTTTAATATAAAAATGATTAATTATTCATTTGAAGGATAAACTTTCAAAATACGATAAATTTAGAGCTTATTTTTTGAAAATATAAAGAACTTCTTACTTTCAAAATAAGTACAAGCAGATGATAAATATAAAGTATAAATTTACTCTTTTTAAAGCTATACAACCCGGAATGACCCTCGTCAAAAAATTGAAAAAACTTTCTCATATCTGTAAGAAAAAAAATTAATTAATAAAAATATGTGAAAGTTTGTTTTAAGATAAATTCTTAATAAAAATAATAATAATTATTAAAAATCATAATTTTACACATACATACATCAAAATATGTATAAATAAGAACCATATAAAAAAGATGCTAATTTTATTTATATGGTCTTTTATTTAAAGTATATATAAATTTTCTTCCCTCTTTTTTTACTAGAGTAACTAAGTTTAATTTCTTTAAAACTTGCAAAGCATAGGAAGAGTTACGTTCAGATAAACGAGTTATTTTCTTAAAATCACTTCCTGAAAAATCACAAGAAAAAAGTTCTGAAGGCAGTATTTTTATAATATCTTGATAAGATAAAATATCAATAACATCATACAACTTTAAAGGTAATTTATCAATAGGAGTTCTTTTTATTTTTTTGTATTTATTAACTCGCGTAGTTTGCAGTTCTAATACACTTAGCATAAAAATCTTTAGAGACAAGTTAGGATTATTTAGATAAGAACTAATGGCATATAACTCTGAAAGAATCTTACAAGGTAATTCTTTTTTGGGAGACATACGATCTATAGAGACAACACCATCTTCATCAACAAAATTAATAGTTTTATCACAATATATTGGAAAACATATAGTTATTTTATAATCATTTAGTAATGTAGAAAGTTTATCACGCAATTTATAAAAGTTTCTCGTTTGCACTTCATAAATTCTATTATCTAAAAATACATCAACTATTTTACCAGAAATAGATACTTCATGGGTAAGTACATTAGTAGATAAATAATATTTAATAAATTGATGGATTGATTTTTCTTTTTGTGTCCCAATTGATTCTTTTTTTAAAGAATCATTTTTTATTAGTTCTATAAGTTCATTAACATCCATTTTATTCACCTTCTTTAATTATACAATATTTGTAAAAAAAAACAATAAATTGTGTATTAAAACAAAAACAAAAGGAAAATTTAAAATTCTTTTTTTAAAAAGAAAAAAGTAAATAATAAGTGAAAGTAAATATAAAGCATAAGTTGACGATAAAAAACTAAAAATGATAAAATTAAACCAAGGAGGATAAAAAGGTGAAAAATATCAAAGGCTTCACACTACTAGAATTGGTTATAGCACTAAGTTTGTGTTCATTACTATGTAGCATTATCATTTATATAACTAAGGATATGTATAAATTATCCGAAGAAATTAGTATTAATGATGAGATAGATGAAGAAGTTGATATTATATGTAGAATATTCGATGAATTCTCAACAGATTTAAAACAAAACTATAGAAAATTCAAAATGGAAGAAATTTTAGTAGATGACAAACCGATAATTAAACTACTAATTAAAAATGAAGTTATTCTTACAATCTATAATTATGAAAATAAAAAAATAAAATATCGTGAAAATGAATGGACATTTAAGCATATAAGGATGTTTTACATACTAGATTTTGAGAATAAATTAATTTACGCTTTTGTTGATGAAAAGTATAGATATCATCGAATAATTCACAACTTTTATGAAGTAGCATGAAAAAGGTAATGTGCATAATAAGTGATCGGCAAAACAATTATATATTTGATATTTATCTAATAAAAGAAAAAAGAGGTAAAGCAAATATAATAAACAAAATACCATTTGGGATAGACAAAAAAGATATAGTAAATATCGATAACAAATTATTTGAAAAAACAGTTTCGGATTTTCGAAAGTTATTATACGAATCGCTTTATGAAGCTAAATTTGTTAACACACATTTAATAATTTCAATTGATACAAAAGATATCATTAGAGAGACAATTAATATCCCTGATTTAAGTTATAAAGAACTTAAACTGGCAATAGATATTGAAATTTCCAAAAGGTATAATGGTGAATATATAAAATACATCTCCAAAAGAAAAAAAGATGATTACTGGTTAACAAAAACAATTCTTTTAAAAAAGAACTTAAAAGAATTTATAGACAAAGTCTTTTTACCACTTCCCTTTAATATTAAAGGTATTAGCTTTTTAGGTGAGGTTGTGTTTGGATATTTATATGATGATATAAAAACAATAAATAATCAAAATAGTATATATGTTTTAGATATTCAAGATAAGTATATTATAAGTGTTGTTATTGATGGTATCTTAATGTATACATATACTGAAGAAAAAGATAAATCAATAGAGAGTAGAATTATTTCTTTATATAAATATTATGAAAAAGACTTAAAAAAAGTAATATATTTTTATACGAATTCAATAGTTGACTTTCATAGGTTAAAAGAAACATTAATTGAAAAAGGGTTCGATGTCCACGAAGTAATTATGAAAGATAGAATTGATATTAATAGTTTATTATATCGAAAGAATTATGATTATGAAAAAATATAACAAAGGATTTGTATTACTAGAGTTATTAATTTCTATAATCATTATAAGTATAATAACTTATGGGTTCATCGTATCATATATAAATGTAAAAAAAGGAATGAAACAAGTGGAAAAGGATTGTAACATTGCTAGAGTTATTAGCAATGTTTGCAATGAAATAATTTATAAAATCGATAATTACAAAAATAGAAAATATGTTTATTTAGATGATATAGGTATGCAAATGTACGAAGGTACTTCAAATGATTACTTAGAAATAGCAATAACAAAAGAAGGACATTTCTATATAGCTACTGTAAGACTTTACATTAATAAAAGTTCAACCCCAATCCTCCTTAGTGGATATGAAACGAAAGAAGTGTGTATAAAAGTATATGAATAATAAAGGAAGCATTATAGTATTTACAATAATAGTATTTATCATAGAAGCAGTTTTAATATCGTTACTTTTCACTTTATACTATAGAAGAATTAGTTCATTTAGAAATAGAACAAATGAAATATATAAAGAATTAGATGTTGATTTATTAGTTTTAAACCACATAGCACATATCGATAATAATCAAGAACCATTTACAAATGAATATGAGTATATATTAGATGAAAGATACATAAAATACTATTTATACAAAAATAAAAGTTTAATTTATACATTTAAGATAAGTTATAATAACATGTATTCTAAATATATGGTTTGGATTGAAGGAAATGGAATAAAAGCCTATTATGAAATAGCTTATTATGATGCAAGAAGAGTGATAATATACAAAAATTATGAGAAGATGAGTAAAAAATGAGAAAATATATTTATAAAGCAAAAGACTATAAAAACAGAAAATATAAAGGAACAATTTATGCGAAAAGCGAAAAAGATTTAAGAGAAATCCTAAATCGAGAAAACTTATATTTGATCAGTTATAAAGAATATAAAACAAAGAAAAAAGTATATACTAAAATTTCAATTGAAGTATTAACTTTTTTTTGTAATAAAATGAGTGTTCTATTAAAATCAGGAATTGAATTATCAAAAAGTTTGGAAATTATTCATTCATCAACAACTAATAAAAGATTAAAAGAAATAGTTAGTGAAGGGATAAATGATCTAGATGAAGGATTACCATTCTCACAAACTCTTGAAAAATATAAAGAAATACCCGAGGTTTTTATTAATCTTGTGAGAATCGGAGAAAAAAGTGGAAGTTTAGATGTTACATTTTTTGAACTTTCTTCTTTCTATGAAAAAAACAAGGAGAGCAAAAGAAAGTTGGTTGGAGTAGTAATTTATCCATTTGTTTTACTTATTATGGGTATTAGTGTTTTAATATTTTTGATGCTTAAAATAATACCCATATTTAGAAAAATATTCTTAGAATTTGGGGAAACACTACCAACAATAACTAAAATAATGATCAAAATATCAGATAATTTAAAAAGTAACATTTTAATTTATCTCGCAATAATAGTATTTATAGGACTTATGCTAATAGGTTTATTCCAAACTCGTGAAGGAAGATATTTATTAGCAAGAATAAAACTTCATAATCCTTTATTAAAGAAAATTTATAATAACTTATATACGCTATCTTTTACTAGCGGATTATCAATGCTCCTTGAAAGTGGCAGCAATATTGCGGTGGCTATAGAAATAATGTCAAGAGCAATTGGAAACAAATATTTAGAAATAAAAGTGAATAAAGCGGCAAAAGAAATAAAAGAGGGTATAAAGGTAAAAGATGCAATCAAAAATATAAAGTATTTTCCTGATGAGTTTACTGAGATGTTTGCAATTGGAGAATCAACAGGCAAAGTAAAAGAAATATTAAAAGCCTTAAATTTATTTTATGGAAGTGAATATGATTATGAAATCAAAAAAGTAATTAATCGAGTTGAACCAATTTTAATTATTACAATGGGAGCATTAATGTTATTTATAATTTTATCCATTTTTATACCTATGTTTGAGATTATGAATGCAGTGAGTAGAAATGTATGAATGAAAATGAAAGACAAACAAAGAATTATGAAGAATATGATATTGACTTCTTAGAATATGATAAAGATGTTGTAAGATTACTAACAACTGATTTTATTAGAATCAATAAGGCAATAGTACTAAACAAAAAAGAAGATACTTATATATGTGCAATATCAAATATTTACGATATTACAACTATAGATAAGATAAAAGCTATTTTAGATAGCAATATTAAACTGATTCATACACAAAACGAAAAAATACAAAAACTTAATAGTTTAGTAAACAATGAAATAAAAGAAATAACTTTTGAAAAAGAAAAAGAAGATACAAAAATATATAAAAATGAAATAAATAATGCTCCTGTAGTAAGAATATTTGAAAGTATATTGCGGGAAGGAACAGCACGAAATGCAAGTGATATACATATAGAACCATTTGAAAAACATTTCCGAATAAGATTTCGTATCGATGGCGTATTAAATACATTTATTGAAATGGCAATTGATATTTATGAAGCTATAGTTGCAAGAATTAAAGTATTAGCAAATTTAAATATAACGGAAAGAAGGAAACCTCAAGATGGACGTATAAGAAATAGAATTAACGATATTGAGTATGATTTTCGTATATCGATTATTCCTACAGTGTATGGCGAAAAAATAGTAATAAGAATTTTAGATAGTAAATCATTTGCCTTTTCTATTGGAGAAATAGGATTCACCTTAGAAAAGCAAAAAGAAATTGAAAATATAATCGAACGTAAATCTGGGATTGTTTTAGTTACAGGCCCTACTGGATGTGGGAAGAGTACGACATTATATACATTTTTAGAAAAGATTAAAACGGATGGGATTAATGTTGTGACTGTTGAAGATCCTGTAGAATATACATTCTCAGGAATTACGCAAATACAAGTGAACGAAAAAATAGGATTTACCTTTTCTGAAATATTAAAAAGTATATTAAGACAAGATCCTGACGTCATAATGATAGGAGAGATAAGAGACGAAGAAACAGCGAGTCTTGCCATTAGACTAGCAATTACTGGGCACTTAGTATTATCTACTCTTCATACAAATGATTCCATTGGAGCGATAACTAGACTTATCAATCTTAATGTAGAGCCTTTTATGGTTTCAAGTAGTTTAAATGCGGTAATATCACAGAGGTTAGTAAGAAAATTATGTAATGAATGCAAAAAACCACATCAAACAACGAAAGAAGAAATGAAAATTTTAGAATTGAATGAGGAAACAACAATCTATACAAAATGTGGATGTTCAATCTGTCATAATACAGGGTATATCGGTAGAACGGGAGTATATGAAATACTAAAAATAAATGAAGAGATAAAAGATATATTAGTAAAAAACTATGATTATTCAAAAATAAAAACTAAAGCTTTAAAGACTAATGAATTAGGTTTAGAAATTGATGCTAGAAGGTTAGTTCTTGAAGGTGTAACGAGTTTAGAAGAATATCTTAAAGTTTATGAAAAAAAATAATAAATTGACTTTTGTTTGTGTTTGTACTATAATGTATGTGTAAATGCATTGAAGAGGACAGTAGTCTGTTTTAAAATGTCTTAGCGATTAAGGGATGGTGAAAGCCTTAAACAGAGTAGAAACAAATGATGAATATCACCTTGGAGCAGCGTGTGGAAAACAAAAGTATACATAGCCGGGATCTTACCGTTATCTAAGAAATATATTATCAAGTATATTAAATGGTGGTTAGCGAAATGTTCGTCCTTTTAATAGGGCGAATTTTATTTTTAAGGAGGATATATAATGTATAATAAAGTACCAACTGATTTAAAATTTATCGAAAGAGAAAAGAAAGTTGAAAAGTTTTGGAAGGATAATGACATTTTCCAAAAAAGTATAGACATTCATAAGAACGATAAAAACTATACTTTTTTTGATGGTCCACCAACTGCAAACGGAAAACCTCACATTGGTCACGTTCTTACTAGAGTTATCAAAGATATGATACCTCGATACCAAGCTATGAAGGGTCATCGCATTTTAAGAAAAGCTGGTTGGGATACTCACGGATTACCAGTAGAACTAGAAGTTGAAAAACAACTAGGACTTGATGGCAAAGAGCAAATTGAGAAATATGGCTTAGAACCATTTATAAAAAAATGCAAAGAGAGCGTTTGGAAGTACAAAGGCATGTGGGAAGATTTCTCTAGTACAGTCGGATTTTGGGCTGATATGGATAATCCATACATAACTTATGATAATAACTATATTGAGTCAGTATGGTGGTCATTAAAGAAAATATGGGATAAAGGATTACTTTATAAAGGATTCAAAGTTGTTCCATATTGTCCTCGTTGTGGAACTCCACTTTCAAGTCACGAAGTAGCTCAAGGCTATAAGGATGTGAAAGATAAAACAGCAATATGTAAATTTAAATGTAAAGATGAAGATAATACATATTATCTAGCTTGGACAACTACTCCATGGACTTTACCTTCAAACCTTGCTTTGTGCGTTAACCAAGATGAAACATATGTAAAAGTTAAAACAATTAACGAAAAACTTGGAAAAGAAGAACACTATATTCTTGCTAAAGCTTTATTAAGCGTTTTAGATGGTGAATATGAAATTGAAAAAGAATTCTTAGGAAAAGAATTAGAATATCGTGAATATGAGCCATTATTTGACTTTAAAAAATTAGATAAAAAACACTATTATGTTGTCTGTGATTCATATGTAACATTAACTGATGGTACAGGTATAGTTCATATTGCTCCTGCATTTGGTGAAGATGATGCACGTGTAGGAAGAAAATATGATTTACCATTCTTACAATTAGTTAATAGTAAAGGTGAAATGACAGAAGAAACTCCATGGGCAGGCATGTTCTGTAAGAAAGCTGATAAAGAAGTATTATTAGCACTTGATAAAGAAAATAAATTGTTTAAAGTTTTAAACTATGAACATTCATACCCACATTGCTGGCGTTGTGATACTCCATTAATTTACTATGCAAGAGAATCATGGTTTATAAAAATGACAGCAGTTCGTGATGATTTAGTTAAAAACAATAATACCATCAATTGGATTCCAGAATCAATCGGAAAAGGAAGATTTGGTGATTGGATTTCTAATGTTCAAGATTGGGGAATTAGCCGTGACCGTTATTGGGGTACTCCACTACCTGTATGGGAATGTGAATGTGGACATCGCCATGCAATCGGATCAATTGCTGAACTAAAAGAAATGAGTAATAATTGCCCTGATAATATAGAATTACATAGACCATATATTGATGCTGTTACAATTAAATGTCCAAAATGTGGAAAAGAAATGCATCGTGTTAAAGAAGTAATTGATTGCTGGTATGATTCAGGTTCAATGCCTTTCGCACAATGGCATTATCCATTTGAAAATGAAAAAATATTCAAAGAAAACTTCCCTGCTGATTTCATAAGTGAAGCAGTTGACCAAACAAGAGGATGGTTCTATTCTTTATTAGCTATTTCAACACTAATCTTTAACGAAGCTCCATTTAAAAATGTTATTGTTTTAGGACATGTTCAAGATGAAAATGGACAAAAGATGAGTAAATCAAAAGGTAATGCTGTAGACCCATTCGACGCATTAAAAGAATTTGGTGCTGACGCTATCAGATGGTACTTCTATTCAAATAGTGCTCCATGGCTTCCAAATCGTTTCCATAGCAAAGCAGTTGTTGAAGGACAAAGAAAAGTGATGGGAACTTTATGGAATACATATGCCTTCTATGTTTTATATGCAAATATTGATGAATTTGACCCAACAAAATATACTTTAGATTATGATAAATTATCTGTAATGGATAAGTGGGTTATTTCAAAATTAAATACATTAGTAAAAGACGTAGATACATGTTTAGGACAATATAAGATTTTTGAATGCACTAAAACAATTGAAACATTTATTGATGATTTAAGTAATTGGTATGTTCGTAGAAGTCGTGAAAGATTCTGGGCCAAAGGAATGGAACAAGATAAAATTAATGCGTATATGACTCTTTACACATCACTAGTTACATTATGTAAAGCAATTTGTCCAATGCTTCCATTTATAACTGAAGAAATATACCAAAACTTAGTTCGCAGTGTTAATAAAGAAGCTCCTGAATCAATACATTTATGCTCTTATCCAAAAGTTAATGAAAAATATATTAATAAAGAATTAGAAAACAAAATGGATGAAGTATTAGATATAGTAGTTTTAGGACGTAATGCTCGTAATAGTGGTAATGTAAAGAATCGTCAACCTATTGCTACAATGTATGTTTTAGGTGAAAAATTAGATGATTTATATTTAGATATAATAAAAGATGAATTAAATGTTAAAGAAGTTGAATTTGTTTCTGATGTTAGTAAATACACGACATATAAATTTAAACCTAACTTTAATACACTAAGAGCTAAATATGGTAAACTTTTAGGATTTATTTCTAAAGAGTTACAAACTATAGATGGTCATAAAACAATGGAAGAGTTAAATACAAATGGAAAAATTACTCTTACAATTAATGGCGAAAATGTCGAACTTGAAAAAGAAGATTTACTAATTGAAACATTTAAAACTGAAGGATATTCGGTTGCCTTCGATAAAGGCTTGTATGTAGTTTTAGATACAAAATTAACTCCTGAGCTAATTGAAGAAGGATATGTAAGAGAAATAGTATCAAAAGTTCAAACAATGAGAAAAGATGCTGGTTTTGAAGTTGTGGATCATATCTATTTCTTCGTAACTGGAAATGAAAATATAAAGAAAATTATCGAAAATAATGAAACAGAAATTAAAAAGGATTTATTAGCTGAAGAAATTGTTTTCGATAGATTAGAAGAAAATATCTTTACAAAAGAATGGAATATTAATGGTGAAGATGTTACATTTGCTGTAAAGAAATTCTAAAATGAAAGGATAAAAAATGGCTATAACATCATTTTTAAAATCTAAAAAACAAGCTTGTAAAAAATTAGTCGAAAATTTACTTGAAAAATATCCATACGCTTCAATTTTGGGTGTTGACACGACAGGATTAAGAGTACAATGTGACAAATTCAATACTTCAATATCAGAAACAAATGAATGTGAAAGAGGATTTGTTGTCAAAGTATATGATGGCAGTGGATATTTAGAATATAGTTTTAATAATTTAGATGATAGTAATATCGAAGAAATTTCTCAAAAAATAAAGAATTTTGAAATAAAAGAATCAAAACGCGTAAATGCAAAAATGTTAAACGATGAAATTATGACTGAATCTTTTTCTAGACAAGATAAATCGCCTATGACAATTGATGAAATTGTTAATAGTTTAAATCAAGTAAAAGAGAAGATTTTATCTAAAAGCGAATTAATTATTAATGCTTTTACAATGTTTGATAAGATGAATGTTTCAAAAATATTTATTTCTAAGAATAAAGATTTAGAACAAGACTATTCATGGGTAAATACTTTTATAATGCCTGTTGCAAGAAGAGATAACACAATTAAAACTGCACGCAGTGATGCCGGAAGTACAAACTCTAGAGATTGCATTAACCAAGCTTTCGAAAAGGTTGACGATGCAGTTGATTTAAGCATAGGCTTATTAGATAGTTTACCTATTGTTCCTGGAACATACGATGTAATTACGGATCCAACAATAACAGGCTTAATAGCCCACGAGGCTTTTGGTCATGGAGTTGAAATGGATATGATTGTTAAGAACAGAGCAAAATCAAAAGATTATTTTGGAAAATATGTAGCTTCTCCTATTGTAAGTATGAGAGATGGAGCTAAATCTGGTTTATCTGTAGCATCATATTTCTTCGACGATGATGGAGTTCTAGGTCATGATACTGAGATAATCAAAGATGGCATATTAGTAGCAGGTATGTCTGATGCGCTAAGTGCTATGCAATTAGGAACAGTACCTACTGGAAATGGAAGACGTGAGTCATTTACTCATAAAGCTTACACACGTATGACAAATACTTTCTTTGTTCCTGGAAAAGATAGTGTTGAAGATATGATAAAATCAATTGATTATGGTTTCTATCTATGTGATACAAACAATGGAATGGAAGATCCTAAAAACTGGCAAATACAATGTGTATGTGAATATGCTAGAGAAATAAAAGATGGAAAATTCACAGGTCGATTATTCTCACCAGTTATTTTAAGTGGATATGTCTTAGACGTATTAAAATCAATTTCTATGGTTTCAGATGCTTTTGAACTATCAGGAGCAGGATATTGTGGGAAAGGACACAAAGAATGGGTTAGAGTAAGTGATGGTGGACCACACTTGAAAGCGAGAGTGAAACTTGGATGAACAAAGAAATTACGAGAATTACTAATATAATAAATAAAGTTCAAGGTATAACTGATTATCAAATTCATTATGCATTTAAAACATCATGTGAATTATACTATGTTTTAAATAAATTAGAGACAGCAAGAGAAGTTGAAGTTGATGATACAAGTGTTACAATATACAAAGACTTTGAGGAATATAAAGGATCTTCAAGTTTCAGCGTGAGTTCCTCATTTTCCGACAAAGAAATCGAAGAAAAAATTATCGCTGCCTATAATAGATGTGAGTATGTAAAGAATAAATTTTACGAACTACCAAAAAATGAAACATTTGAATGTGCAAATTATGATACAAATATCACTAAAGAAAATCTTAAGAATCAAGCTCTTGAAGTTGCTAAAGCTATCTTTAAAGCAGATGTATATAAAGAGGGTTGGATTAATAGTACAGAAATATTCTTAACTGTTACTGAAAATGAATTTGTAAATTCAAAAAATGTAGAAATAAAGTACCATACATATAAACTAATGATTGAAGTTATTCCTACGTGGAGAGGTGAAAAAGAAGAAGTAGAATTATATCTTTCAAAAGAATCAAATACGATTGACTTAGAAGACATAACAAAAACTGTCAATGAAAAGTTATTAGATGCTAAAAACAGAGGTTTAGCTGCAAATGTCGATGATATAAAAGAATGCCAAGTAATTTTAGGTCTAGAGGAAACATCTAGCATATGTAAATTCTTTGCTAATCAAATATCTTACGGAATGCAATATCGAAATATGGCTTCATACAAGTTAAATGATGAAATTCAAAAAGGTGATAATTGCGACAAATTGACTATAAAAGGTGTCCCATTTATAAAAGGATCTGCTACATCATCTCCTATTGATGGCTTAGGAACAAAACTTTGTGAGAAAGAAGTAATAAAAGATGGAAAAGCAATCTCGTTATTTGGAAATGCAATGTATGGATATTATATGGGAATCGAAAAACCTACAGGAAATTTCGTAAACTTTGTTGTAGAAGGTGGAAGTTTGTCCGATGAAGAAATGCGAAAAAATCAATATCTTGAATGTATTAATTTTTCATCATTTCAATTGGACTTATATAGCGGTTTCTTTGGTGGAGAAGTACGCCTAGGAATGTATTTTGATGGCAAAGAGAAAAAGCCAGTAAGCGGATTTAGTGTAAGTGGAAACATTTATGAACTTATAAACCAAATGCATTTTTCTACAGAAAAAGGAACATGCAAAGGTTATTCGGGACCTAAATATGCAACTTGCAAAATGAATGTGAACAAGTAATATGAAAATACTATCAATAATAGATTCATTTAAAGGAACAATAACTTCATTAAGACTTGGAGAACTTGTAAAAGAAGAACAAGAAAAGAAAGGTAATGAAGTAAAAAGTATTGCTATAGCTGATGGTGGTGATGGTTTCTTAGATGCCATCAGTCAAAATATTCCTTTAGATAAGGTTTATATAAATGTTTGCGATCCGCTTTTTAGAAAAGTTGAAAGTTATTATATGCTTTCGAAGGACAAAAAAACAGCATACATCGAATTAGCCAAAGCTAGCGGAATAAATATGCTTACAGAAGAAGAACTAAATCCATTTATAACAAGTACTTATGGATTTGGGGAAATGATTTATGATGCAGTTAAAAAGAATGTTGAAAATATAGTAATTGGAATAGGTGGCTCAGCAACTAATGATTGTGGAAGTGGAATGCTTGAAGCTTTAGGAGCAAAATTTAATGAAGGAAAATTAACAAGAATGAATAATGAAAAATTATCATTGATTGAATCATTAGATTTGTCTTTAGTTAAAGAATTATGTAAAAACATTAACGTAACAGTTTTAAGCGACGTAACTAATCCTCTATTAGGGGCAAATGGGGCAACATATGTTTTTAGTAAACAAAAAGGTTCAACCGAAAAAACTATGCCTATTCTAGAAAACAATATAAAGCATTTTGCTTCATTCAAAGATGAATACATAAATTACCCAGGTAGTGGTGCTGCTGGTGGAGTTGGATTCAGCCTAAAAACTTTTCTAAATGCTAAGATGGTTTCGGGAATAGATTATTTACTTGATGTAATAAATTATGATAATTTATATAAAGATTATGATTTAATTATTACAGGTGAAGGAAAAATTGATAGCCAAAGTATGCAAGGAAAAGTTATTTCTAGCATCATAAAAAGAACAAAAGACAGAAAAATAATTCTTGTATGTGCTATTAATGAAATTAAAGATAGTCAATATGAGATTTTATCTATAGTAAATGATAAAGTTACAAAAGAAATGTCTATGAGTGATCCAGAAACATACTTTAGAATGATGATACAAAAAATATAACAATACTTGCATTATTTTCCATAGTAGTGTAAAAATATAAGCATGTTATGATAAAATTTCGTAAATTTGCTTTTTAACATTCTTAATAAAATATATACAAACTATTAAGCTCTCTTTTAAAAGGGGGCTTTTTTATTTAAAAATAATTATATATCAATAAAAATTTTAGTACATAATAATGGAAAAATTACTACAGTATCATATGCATATAAAAAAAGATTATATCACAAGAAACATTGCAAAGAATACATAAAGTATATCGTAATAAGGTAAATTAGATAAAATTCTTAAGTAATAAAAGTCAAGTTAAATTGTTTATATATATAATTAACTTGACTTTCTTTATTTTGTTATAATAATTTATTAATTTTACATTGATCAACTATGTTAAGTTCTCTGTCATAAAGAGTAATAGTAATTTCTTTAGAATTACTTCTAACAGTTAGTATACCTACTGTTTTATTTCCTTCTGAAAATCTTGAAGCTATTTTTTCTTTGTTATATTCGAGAGTACCCATTTCTTGTCCTCTTTCATTATCACTTGATGGACTTTGAATATATACAGTTCCTTTTACAGAAACATTATCATTATATAATGGATATGTTCGTACATATATGTGATTGTTATTAGCAAGAGCTAAAATAACATTATATTTATCGAAAATGTCTTTATAACGTAAGTATCCAAAATTTCTTGAAGCTCCATTAATTCCTTGAAACCAGTCATAATGTTGACAAACAATTTTATATTTGCAAGTTGTATTTTCGAGAATATCACAGAGCCACTTACGGCATTTTTGTACTTCAGGACTATCTAAAACAAATCCCATTGCTTCGTTATTTATAATAACAAATAAAGTATCTCCATATATAAAGTGATAAGCAACTCCTTGTTCTTTTCCATAACCATTTCGAGGAAAATAACTTGTTGATAAGAAATATGCAGAAGTGTTTTTAATATTTTTTCTGCTCATGAAATCATGGTTACCAAGAATATTAACCCACATATATTTCTTCACTAAATCTTTTTCGTATAAGTCTTTCCAAAACGAATAACTACCACCCCAAGCAATAGCATCACCACCACAAAAAATAAAATCAACATCGCCTTCTTTTGATATTATTTTCTCTGTAGTATTAAAGGCATTGTTTAAGCGACTAGGAATAGGTGTATAAGCATGAAAGTCAGAAACCCAAGCAAATGAGAAATCTGTACTACCAGTTTTGAAATAATGTATATCACTTAATTCATTTTGTCCAACTTTAAACATATATTTTGTATTTGGAAGCAAATTACGTAAACAAACATGATAGTGAAGAACTTTTACCTTTTCATAGAAATCTACTCTATCCTTTGTTATTGAAAAAACATTATCAAAAATATCATTATAAACATAGGTACCAGATATTATAGTTGCTTTTTCAAAGTTTATATCATCTATTTTTGTGAATAATAATTTGCAATTGGTATTATCTAAATCAGTATGCCAACTTATATTAATTTCCGTGTTGGCGTTTTCTCCGGGATTTGCTATAATCATAAAACATTCCATATAAATACTCCATTATAATATGTTTAAATTATAGCATATTTTTAAAAAATAGCCATAAGAATAATATAAAATATTGCAAAAAAGATAATAATATGCTATAATGTTTGCGTTAATATTATTGTTGTGAATAATGATAATCAATGGAGGTATAATCGTGAATTATAAAGAAGCAGCAAAGAATTTTATTGAAAATGAAAAACAATTTCATTTAGGTGTTATCCCTACAGAGCAATCTAACCCACTTACAAAGAATTTGAGTGCTACAATTGCTAAAGATACAGCAGCTGGTGTAGCAATGATTTTATCAGCTGATGTTAATATTCCAAAGGTTGCCGCAAAAACATTCAAAACTAAAGTGTTTAGAAGATTAGTTGATGACATCAAGAGAGTTATGTACGAAGATAAAAGAGTTGTTATTTCTTCAGTTGGTGCATCTGGTCGTATGGCTATTCAATTAGATGCTGCATGGAGATATTTCTGGACAAATCTTTCAAATAAATTACCTGAAAAAGCTGAAAAGTTTTTATACAATGCTAACCGTGTTGTAAGTTTTACAACTGGTGGAGATAGAGCATTAGTTCAATCTGTAGAAAACTATGAAGACTATATGACATTTGGAGCACAACAAGTTCGTGATGCTAAAATGGGTGTTGGTGATGTATTATTAGGATTGTCTGAATGTGGACTTTCAGCAAGTATCAATGGTTCAGTTGTCGAAGCTGATTCAATTGGCTGTACAACATATTATTTATATTGTAATCCAAAAGAGATTCTTTATGAAACATTAGAAAGATGTCGTAAAGTATTTGATCGTAAGACAGTTATTCAAATGCCATTATACGTTGGTAATATGGCTGTATCTGGATCAACTCGTATGCAAGTAACTACAATCGAACTATTAGTAGCTGGCGTTGCTTTAGAAGTGGCAGCAAAAGAATGGTGCGAAGAAAACTTAACTGAAAAAGAATTAGAAGTTGCCGGAGTTATTGCATTAGATCCTCAAGAATATGTAAAAGAATTTAATAAAATGCATAAACAACTAGCAACAGGAAAAGGTTTAGCAGGTTTATCACAAGTAGTTGAATTAGAAAAATCAGTTTATGAAAACAAAGGTTTAATCACTTACACTACTCATGATTATCTATTAGATATCTTAACTGATACTACAGAAAGACAACCTACATTTACTCTTCCTCCATTCCGTCGTTTTAACGATACAACTTCAGAATTAAGTTGGGCATTTATTAAGGATCCTCTATATCCAACAGAAGTTGCATGGCATCATGTATTCCGTAGACCTATTACAGGACTTGATTGGACAAAAGAAGATTACATCCGCATGGGTGCAGCTCAATCAATCGTTGACAATCCTCCTCTAGTAGGAAGTGAACAAGTATTTATGTATTATATTGGTAACGAAGATGATCCATCAAGATATTCACGTAAACCAAACTGCTTAGTATGCTTAGATATAAACGGAAGTGCTACACCTGAAGTTATGAAATGGTTTAAAGAAAATGTAACTAAATTTGAAAAAGGTGTTGTAGTTCGTATGGGTGCAATTCCAAAAGGAAAATTATATGAAAATGAAATTCATATTCCTTGTAAATTTGCTAGAACTTCTAATGAATTATTAACTCATTTAATGGTTAAATTAGCATTCAATGTTATTAGTACTGCAACTATGGCTAAGATGGGACGTGTTTGGTCAAATTGGATGATTCAAGTTCTTCCAACAAACAAAAAACTAATTGACAGAAGTACAAGAATTATTGCTAACATTGCTAATATTCCTTACGAACAAGCATGCGAAGAATTCTTCAAATCATATCTTGGAAGAGATCCAAAAGAAGAATATCGTGAAAGCTATGTTGTTGAAACATTAAAGAGATTAGGATTTGATCCAAAAGATGATATAAAATAATTAATTACTTTCAAATTACGTATAGATATATTTCTATGCGTAATTTTTTTAATTTATATGAACAAGAAATAAATATATTATTTTCGAAAATATAAAAATGTGCTATAATTAAATTAATGCGAGGTGATAAAATGAAGATGATAAGCAAGTAAGAAAAATATTAGTATTTAGAGGTGATAAAATGAACAAAAAAAGAGAAAATAATTGAGGTAAATATATGAATAAAAAGATATTAGTGATTGGATTATCTGGTGAATCAGTTTTTCTTAACCTTGATCACTTCAATAAACCAGGAGAAACAATACAAGCAATAGATAAAAAAACTGAGCCAGGTGGAAAAGGATACAATCAAGCAATTGCATTAGGAAAATTAGGCTGTGATGTAACTTTTATTACAGCACTAGGAAATGATGGCTATAGTGACGAATGTATTAGAGTACTAAAAGAAAACAATGTCAAACCATGTATAGTATACAAAAATATTCCAGGCTCATATGCAGTTATATCTGTAGATAGCAAGGGCGAAAATAATGTCATTGTTTACAAAGGTGCAAGTGAATTAATTACTTTCGAAGATATATATAATAATTACAAACAGAATTTAGATTCTGCTGAAATAATATTATTGCAGTTAGAATTCAATGAAGAATTAACAACACAATTAATAGATTATTTATATGAAAAAGATAAAATAATTGTTGTTAATCCAGCCCCAAGAAATTATTTAAGTGTGGAAACATTACAAAAAGTGAATATTTTAACACCAAATGAATTTGAACTATCGCTTTTGGATATTAATAAAATAAAAGCTACAGTAATTACTACGCTTGGGAACAAGGGGGCAAAACTAGAAAAAGACAACAAGATCTTTTCCTCATATAAAGTTAAAGCAATAGACACAACTGGAGCCGGTGATATATTTAACGCAGGTTTAGTGTGTCAAATATCTAAAGGAAAAACAATTGAAGAAGCAATTGATTTTGCTAATGCCTGTAGTGCTTTAGAAGTAACCAAAAAAGGAGTAGTAGACGCTATACCAACTTATGACGAAGTAATTAAGTTTATGAAAGGATAAAATATATGAAAGCAGTATTAGTTGGCGTTAAACTAGATAATATTCAGATAAATGATTTTGAGGATGAAATGAGTGAATTAAAGAATTTGAGTGAAGCATGTGACATAGAAGTTGTAGATTCAATTAAACAAAATTTAGATTCATTTAATCCTGTAACTTATATTGGAAGTGGAAAAATAGAAGAAATAAAAATGTCTGTCGAAGCAAATGAAGCAGATGTTGTAATTTGCAATGATGAATTAACACCGTTGCAAATATCTAAATTATCAGAAAAAATTGATGTCCAAATTTATGATAGAACTTATTTGATTCTTGAGATTTTCAAAAGAAGAGCAAAAACTAAAGAAGCAATTCTCCAAGTGGAAATAGCATCTCTTACTTATCTATTACCAAGACTTGCTGGAATGAGACAAGGATTGTCAAGACAGAGAGGTACAGGTGGTGGTTTTGCACATGGTAGAGGTGCTGGGGAAACCAAATTAGAACTTGATAGACGAATTAATAGTGATAAAATAAGTCAATTAAAGAAAGAATTGAAAGAACTAGAAAAAGTTCGAAGAGTTCAAAGAGAAAAGAGAACAGCAAGTGACTTGGCAAAAGTTTGTTTAGTCGGCTACACAAATTCAGGAAAGTCAACACTAATGAATAAATTCTTAGAAATAACAAACTCAAAAGATGAAAAGAAAGTATTTCAAAAGGACATGCTATTTGCAACTTTAGAAACATCATCAAGAAAGATTGACTACAAAAATGGTGGTTTTATATTAACAGATACTGTAGGATTTATTGAAAAATTACCACATAACCTTATTGAAGCTTTTAAATCAACGCTTGAAGAAATAAGAGAATGTGATTTAATCATTCATGTAGTTGATGGTTCAAATAGCAAACATCTATCACAAATAAAGGCAACAAATAAAGTATTAAACGAGTTGGATGTCAAAGATATACCAGTGATATATGCATTTAATAAGATTGATAAAATTGATAATTATTTGTATATACCAAATGAATTTCCAGATGCAATCAGAATTAGTGCTTTAAACGGATATAATATCGATGAACTACTAAAACTTATTTTTAAGAAAACATACGGAGAATATGAATCTGTAGAAATGCTTATTCCATATGGCATGGAAAATGATTATTATAAAATAAAGAATAAAAGCATTATTGAAACAACAAATTATGAAGAAAAGGGTATATATGTAAAGTGTCAAATAAATAACGAAGTGAAAAACAAGTATGGTAAGTACATAATATAACAAATCAACAGATTTTAACTTTCTTGTTGTGTGAACGAAAAAAATAAAAGTTTATAATTATTACTGTATTAAGGAGGAATAATTATGAATACTGATAAAATTTATGCAGAAAGCATAGCTAATGAATATGCTGTAAAGGAAACTTCAAAGGCTGTAGCGTTAAAAAAATTAGATGCTAAAGTAAAAACACCATGTTATATATTTACATATACAACTGGAATAATTGGAACATTGGTATTTGGAACAGGAATGTGTTTGACTATGAATATAATAGGTACAAATACAAGATTATCATTTATACTTGGGATAATAATTGGAATAATTGGAATGATTATTGTAGGTATAAATTATCCATTGTACAAAAAAATTCTTGAAAAGAGAAAAGAAAAATACGCATTTGAAGTAATTGAATTAGCTAAAGAAATTGTTCAAAAAGAGTAAAAGGCAAACTATGAATAAATACGAAAGCAAATATTTTAATACCGCAAGATTAATGAATGAAGCATTATTGCTGTTACTTGAAAATAAAGATTATGAATACATAACGGTTAAAGAAATCTGTAGTAAAGCAGGTGTTAATAGATCAACATTTTACTTACACTATGAAACAATTGATGATTTGCTTCAAGAAACAATTGAATACATAAAAAAACAATTCTTCAACTCCTTTAATGGTGCACAGTTAAATAAAGAAATTATAAATAGAAGTAGTTTAGAAGAGTTAGTATTAATAACTCCTGAATATCTGACACCATATTTACAATTTCTAAAAAATAATAAAAATGTATTTATATTAATTAACAAAAAACCAACTTTATTTAATTCGGAAATGATATTCGAAAAAATGTACAAAGAATTATTTATACCTATTTTAAATAAATTTGATGTAGCAAAAGAAAATCAAGTGTATGTGTTCGAATTTTACTTTAAAGGAGTATTTGCTATAATAACAAAATGGTTAAGCCTAGATTGTAATTTATCAATTAATGAACTAATATCAATAATAAAGAACTGTGTAAGAGCGAATAATTATGAATAGAATTATAGATAAGTATCATATCTTAAATAATAAAAAAATAAAGAACTTATTATCTTTGCTTGTAACATTAATTATGCTTGTATATAATGAAATTGTAGGCTTATATCTCAATTCAATTTGGAATATGACAATTGCTATATATTTTTTCTTCTTATTAATTAACAGAATAGTGCTTTACAAAGCCAATAATGAGAATAAAAAATTAAAAATAATTGTTTCTATTTCCTTGCTTATTGAAAGTTTATTTTTGATTGGTCCTATTATTATTATGCTAATTGATAAAAAAGTAATTAATTTTAGTACTATTTTTGCAATTACAATGGCAACTTATACAACATATAAAATAGTAATAGCGATTATTAATTTTATAAATAATAAAAAAGCAAAAGACAAATCACTTAAGTATACAATAAATCTTATAGATGCAATAGTTTCAATACTTAATCTACAATATGCTCTTATACATGTATTTAGTGATAACATACAGGAAATGAAAGCACTTATGGTTATATCAAGTATTTTATTTTATGTATTGATATTAATTATTGTAATAAAACAGCTTAAGGAAACTATGAAGAAGCCTATATAGCCGCAAAAGTTATATAGGTTTTTAATTTATTAGAAAAGTTCATTTTATCCAAAACTTTAATTAAATATTTCTTGCCATATAAAAGAATATATGGTAAAATATGGTTGTAATAATTAATAATACACTATAAAACACACCTTAAACACGTAACAATATCCGCAGCAATATACGTAGCACAATCTATACTCTTTTTAGGTAAAGGGTTTTTTTGCGTATTCGTTAATTATTAGAATATTATACAAGGAGGACAGAACAATAGACAAAGCAAGAAACACAGGAATGTCATACATTTCAAGTGATAGTGATAGTAAGTTTTGCCTTACAACGCTAAGCAAATATGAAAGTATGACAAAAGAAGCAGAAAAACAGTATTTAGTTTTTGATGGATTGTTAAGCAAAGTATGCGAAGAGCATAATGATAGTGAAGTTAAAATTTTAAGTTATCGTCATTTAACGTTTTTAGAAGAGGATGGAAGTCTAAATAAAAAGGTTAGAATGGTTTATGGTGAAAGTACAAAAGATTTATGGTTTGATTACAAGAAAACTACTTCTTCAGGACAAATGGTGTACAAAGTGTTTAGAAAACTAATAGATTCTAATGGAGAAACTATTCCTGATGTTTGTACAGGAACATGTACGTACACAATAGTGCGTGACAGCATAAAAGTTACATCTAATGCCTATGTAAATGTAGTAGGTAGTAGTTTTGAAAGTCAAACGATGAGAACACCATATGTTATTACCTCACCATATAAACTTTATTTAGGTTCAAGCAGTTATGATGGGCATTATGTATTTGGAAAAACAACAAATGTAAAAAAGGGAAGTAATTATGAAACAAGAATAGACTTTAAAATGGATAACTTTGATTATGATTATACTTGTATTTTCAAACCTGTATTTACATTTTATGATCAGGAAACAAATAAGAAATTATTTGATGCTATGATAGTAATAGAGTTCATAACATCGTACGCACCAGTAGGAGATTAAATTATGGAAAAAGCATATGAAGTAAAAAATATTAACGATAGTCTATTACAAGAAAGAATTAATAGTAAAAAGTTAAAAATAATTGGTATAACTGGTAGTCGTGGTAAGTCTAGCACTGCATACATTTTATTTAAATATTTAAAAAGTATTAATATAAGAGTTAGTATGTACTCTAGTATAGGAATATATTCCTTAGGATCAATATATAAACAAGGTGATGCTGTAGAAAATCCTATGAGAAGTATGAATATGGTTAAAAATGCTTTGAGTGAGTCTTTAAATAATAATACCCAAGTGTTGATATTAGAAGTTAACGAAGAAGCTATTGACAAAGGCCTTACAAAAGATATACCTTTCACTATAAGAGCAATTACTACTATTATTCCTAAACAAAATGATGTATTATATCCTAACTATGTTAATTTAAAAAAAACCTTCTTTAGAGAAGCAAGTAAAGATACAACTTTTGTTATGTCATTAATCGATAAAGATTTAATCGATTTGTATGAAGAGATTAAAGATTGTAATGTAATTACTTACACAACAAATTATCTAAAGAAAGCACGTGAAGTTCTTTTTGATGTTGATTATCTTATTGATAGTAACGAAGATAAATTCGATTCAATTGCAGGAATAACGTTTACCTTGCAAGATAATTTTAAACAGGATAAATATGTAATAGATTCTAATTTATTAATGCCATATAGTGCCCTAAATATAACATGTGCAGTAGCGATAATAAATGCTTTAGGATTATTTGATTTAGATAAATTCAAGAAAGTAGTAAGTAATATGGTGATACCAGGTCGTGATGAAGTTATCAATGTAAATAAACACGAAAAAGTAATAGTTAGTTTAAACTTAGTACCTCAACTTGAGATATTAAAGAGATATCAAGAAAGAGGTGAAATAGGAAAATTAATAGTGGTTACAGGCTCTACAGGTTTAGGCTTTAAATCCTGGGACAGGCGATTTAGTATGGAATTACTAACTCTAGATAAAGAAAAATCAATAGATTTTGCCTTTAAGTATATAAATAAATATGCCGACTACGTATTTATAACAACAAGTGATAAAGGAGATATTTTAACTCCTTTCATAGAACTAGAGAAAAAAGTTACTAAAGATAAAGAAACTGCTCATTTTTATTTAGATAGAAAAGAAGCAATAAAGAAAGCAATAGATATTGAAAACGATGATGACAAGATAAATGTAATCTTTATATCTGGAAGAGGTAATAGAAGTGTTATGTGTCTTGAAAATGGTGAAATATCATCGTTTAACGATATAGATGAAGTAAAAAACATAATAGGAGATAAATAATATGGTAAAATGTTTTGGTACAGGTGATCACAGCTTAGTCGTTCCTTTTGATAATATATTTATTAAACCAGGTGATTATTTTTATTCGACTAAGAAACCATCTATGAAGGATTATCAAATGTTTGTTAAGGTAGATGTATCTAATCTACCTATAAAAAGTATGGCTCAAAAAGCTTATTTTACATTTGAAGTTGAAAGCAATGAAGAATGTAAATTTTATGTTTATAAATCAAGTGAATATGAAAATATAAAGAATCTAAGATATAATAACTTAGATCCTAGTGATAAAGAGTTTAGTAGTGAAAAATATGATGTAGTTTCGGTAAGAAATAAAATAGTTAGTGTTGATATAACTAAGTTTATAAATGAAGCTATTAAGTCAAAAAATACATTAGATAATCGCTATGCTTACTTTAGAATAGTAAATGATTATTCAGGTAGTGATGACTTTTTAGTAAAAAACCCAAGAAATAACGGAGGATATGTAAGCGGATTATTACTAACAAATTATGATTTTGAAGCACAAAGAAAGAAGGAGTATTCTTTTGGTAATAGCAATATAAAAGTTGATGTGAATGATTTTTCATATAAGTTATTCTTTAATGGTTTAAAAACAAATAATAACTTATTACCTATTAATTATAATTTTAGTTTAGTAACTAAAGATTATATATACTCAAGTTATGAACTTTATTTAATGTTAACTTCATACGGTGCAACAATAATAAATCTATATAATGAACAAGAAATAGATTACATAAGAATGAAAGTATCTGAAGCAAAAG
>ULNA01010664.1_pt1 | contig 23442 bp, 18 predicted proteins | sample 1951801 | NCBI WGS metagenome assembly ULNA01 (sample SAMEA4835565, study PRJEB28245) | human gut metagenome | biome: gut microbiome; material: fecal sample | place: Denmark | collected 2008
TATGAACAATTTAAAACTAAAAGGATCATCATAATAACTAATATACCTGATTGATATATTTTACCTTCAGTAAGTTTACATAAGATAATCGATAAAGCACCAATTACAATTAAGACGATATTTCCAACTATTACTTTAATCCAGTAGTTTTTTAAATATTTATTTTCATTCATGACTATATTATAGCAAATTTTTGTACTATAAAAGACTACAGATTTCTCTGTAGTCTTATTGTTTTATTAAGTTAGTTAATTACTTAAAGTTCTTTGTTTTGAAAGTAACTTATGCAAAAACTTTCATTTGCAATTGACAGGTAAATTACTATATATACAATCAAAAAGGAATAAAATCGGATATATCAGTCTTAAGATATAAAAAATAATATTGAATCTCATATGTATAAAAGCAAATTAATAATATCTTCTTTGCTTGTTTTCATTAATCCTAATTTTAACTTTTTTATTTAAAGAATATTCTTTTAAAGCTTTTTTTAAAAATAAATCACATTTCTTTTTTCAAAGCATGGCGATATCATATTTAAGTTCTACTATGTAGTTATAACAACTTTCTTACTTGAAACTTTTATCCTTTAGATATTTGCCATGACTATTACACTACTAAAAAAGACTACAGATTTCTCTGTAGCCTTATTGTTTTATTAAGTTAGTTAATTACTTAACGCCCTTTGCTTTGACAGCAGCTTGTGCAGCAGCAAGTCTAGCAACTGGAACTCTGAATGGTGAGCAAGAGACATAGTCGAGACCAACATTGTGATAGAATTCGACTGACTTTGGATCGCCACCAGTTTCACCACAAACACCAACGTGGAGTTCTGGTCTTGTTGAACGGCCGAGTTTAACTGACATTTCAACTAATTTACCAACACCTCTTTGGTCGAGTGTCTTAAATGGATCTTCTTCGAGGATCTTTGCTTCGTAATATGAAGGTAAGAATTTACCAGCATCATCACGTGAGAAACCGAATGTCATTTGTGTTAAGTCGTTTGTACCAAATGAGAAGAATTCAGCTTCTTTAGCAATTTCATCAGAGAGTAATGCAGCTCTTGGAATTTCGATCATTGTACCAACGTGATACTTCATATCGAGTCCAGATTCAGCGATTAACTTATCAGCTGTTGTTGTGATAATGTTCTTGACGAACTTAAGTTCCTTAACTTCAAGGACAAGTGGTACCATGATTTCTGGTGTAACCATCTTGCCTGTCTTCTTGGAGACAGCAATTGCAGCCTTGATAATAGCTGTTGTTTGCATTTCACAGATTTCTGGATATGTAACAGCTAAACGGCAACCACGGTGACCCATCATTGGGTTAGCTTCATGAAGTTCAGCAATACGAGCCTTAACTTGTTCAACTGTCTTACCTGTAGCTGTAGCAAGTTCTTCAATTAAGCTTTCTTCTTGTGGTAAGAATTCGTGGAGAGGTGGATCAAGGAGACGGACGTTAACATTTAAGCCATCCATAATTTCATAGAGGGCTTCGAAGTCCTTTTGTTGCATTGGTTCGATTTCAGCAAGAGCAGCTCTTCTGTCTTCGACTTTATCAGCAAGAATCATCTTTCTCATTGAGAAGATTCTGTCCTTATCAAAGAACATGTGTTCTGTACGGCAGAGACCGATACCTTCAGCACCAAATTCTTTTGCTTGTTTGGCATCACGTGGAGTATCAGCATTTGTACGAACGTGTAACTTTCTGAATTTGTCAACCCAGCCCATTAATCTACCGAAGTAACCAGCAGTTAAGTCTGGAGCGACTGTCTTGATTGCACCAAGGTAAACGTTACCTGTGGAACCATCAATTGAAAGTGTATCTTTATCTGTGTAAACAACGCCATCGATTGTGACTGTTCTAGCTTCTTCATCAATAGCAGCAGCGCCACAACCACAAACACAGCACTTACCCATACCACGGGCGACGACAGCTGCATGAGATGTCATACCACCGCGCATTGTAAGGATAGCTTCTGAAGCGACCATACCGACAATATCTTCTGGAGATGTTTCAGCACGAACGAGAACGACCTTTTCGCCGTTAGCGTGTCTAGCTTCAGCTTCTTCAGCTGTGAATGCAATCTTACCTGTACCAGCACCTGGACCAGCAGCAAGACCTGTAGCAATTGGTTTAGCCTTCTTTAATTCTTCCTTATCGAAAGCTGGGAGAAGGAGCTTATCGAATGACATAGCATCAATTCTTAAAACAGCTTCTTCTTCTGTGATAAGGCCTTCATCAACGAGATCACAAGCAATCTTTAAAGCAGCTGCTGGTGTTCTCTTACCATTACGTGTTTGTAAGAAATAGAGTTTTCCGTCTTCAACGGTGAATTCCATATCTTGCATATCTCTATAATGATTTTCCATTAATTTGATTGTCTTAATGAATTGTTCGTATACTTCTGGCATACGTCTCTTGAGTTCATCGATGTGAAGTGGTGTACGAATACCAGCAACAACGTCTTCACCTTGAGCATTTGGTAAATATTCAGCTGAAACAACCTTTTCACCTGTACCTGGGTCACGAGAGAAAGCAACACCTGTACCAGATGTTTCACCCTTGTTACCAAAGGCCATTGATTGAACGTTAACAGCTGTACCCCATGAGTATGGGATGTTGTTCATCATACGATAGACGTTAGCACGTGGGTTGTCCCATGAACGGAAAACTGCGGTAACAGCTTCGATGAGTTGAACATATGGATCGGTTGGGAATTCTTCACCGAATGTAGCTTTGTAATATTCTTTATATTTCTTGACGAGATCTTTGAGTTCATCAGCTGTAACTTCTGTATCGAGTTTATAGCCTCTAGATGCTTTGAGATCTTCAAGCATCTTATCCATATCGGTTCTTGGATGTCCTTTTGCAATGTTTGTGAACATTAAGATGAAACGACGATAACTATCATATGCGAAACGAACGTTATTTGTTTCTTTTGCAAGGACTTCAACTGTTGTATCGTTGAGACCAAGGTTTAAGATTGTATCCATCATACCTGGCATAGAAACTCTAGCACCAGATCTAACGGAGACTAATAATGGATTGTGATCTCCACCAAAATTCTTGCCTGTCATCTTTTCAAGTTCTTTGACAGCAGCTTTAATTTCGCTAACAACACTCTCTGGAATATTCTTTCCACTATCATAATAGAGAGTACATGCTTCAGTTGTAATTGTGAAGCCTTCTGGAATAGGAACGCCAATATAGGTCATTTCTGCTAAACCAGCACCCTTACCTCCGAGTAATTCCTTACCGAGGCCGTGGGCATCTTTGAAGTGATAAACGTACTTCTTTTCAGCCATATTTTCCTCCTAAATTTAATAAAGCTTAAAGAAACTAATCTGATTGATTAATCCCGATAAAAATTATACCACACAAAAGTACAAAAGAAATAGTAAGACGATAATTAAACTAGTCTTTTTTTACACTTTTTTTTCATATTATTTATAAATAAAAGAAAAGCTTTATATTAATTTGACTCAACAAATTAAACATAAAGCTATTTTTAAGTTATTTAGAAAGCAAAGTTACCATTGCGGAATACTGGAACAATTGTTCCGTCTTCTTTAACACCATCAATTGATAAATCACTTGTACCAATCATAAAGTCTACGTGCATTTTTGATTGATTTGCCCCTCTAGCTTCTAACTCTTTTTCGGTTAACAATTCACCATCAGCAATATTTTCTGGGAATGAAGCGCCTAAGGCAATATGGCAAGCAGCGTTTTCATCAAATAAAGTTTCTTGGAAAATAATATCTAATTTTGATATTGGTGAATCATATGGAACTAAAGCTGCTTCTCCAAGTCGTGAACTTCCTTCATCATAATTAATAATATCTGCTAAAGCTTCTTTACCTTCTTTAGCATCGTAATCAACAACTTTACCATTTTCAAATTTAATCCAGAACCCATCGATTAATGTTCCAGAATAGAATAGTGGTTTACTTGCATAAACAATACCGTTTACATTGTTTCTATCAGGCATTGTAAATACTTCTTCTGTTGGAAGATTTGGAACGAATATGTTTTGTAAACTTTTTTGTAAAGCTTCAGCTGAGCACCAAATGTGTCCTTCTGTTAATCCGATTGTCAAATCAGTTCCTAACGAATTTTTATAACGAAGTTCTTTAAAAGCATAACTATTCAATTTATCAGCGTGTGCTTTTAATTCAGCAATGTGGTCTTTCCACTTTTCAACAGTGTTTGTACTCTCATCTATTCTACATGTCTTATATATTGCATCCCATAGTTTGCTAACGGCTTGTGTAGGTGATTCGTTAGGAAATATAGCTTGTGCCCACTTTTTAGTTGGAACAGCAGCAATACACCAAGCTGTATCATTATTATTGTAATTCTTTTTATATGGTGAAAAAGCTTCAACTCTTGCTTTGTTATATTTGGATAATCTTTCTGGTTTAACTAACTTAAATACTTTTGGATCTTCACCTACCAAACTGATTCTAGCAACGTTATTTTCAAATCTTTCTTTTTCACGTTCGATTTCCCATTGTGGAACTTCTGAAAGACGACTTGGTGCAACGTGCAATAATGTTTGTCTTGTCGTTGAAGAATCATACCAGTCAACGTAAACGTTTCTTGCTTTAGCTGAATATAATTCCATAACTAAATATCTAACAAATGCATATGTTTCTACTGGAGCTTTAATTACAACGTCTTGCTTTGAATTTGCATTAATGCCAATATTGGCTATTAAAGCAGCATATTTCTTCATCATTTTTGCTTTTTTCATTTTTTTATCTCCTGCTTTTTTCTTTAGTAATATATAGCAAAGTAAAAAAAGTGGCAATAAAATCAACTATTTTAAATTTATGTAAATGCTTACAATAAAAATTAATTAAAATAATCATAAAATTAACTTTATTTTTCTTTTACATTGTAATAATAATCTTTGTACACATATCATAATTATGTTAAAATTATTCAAACGAAAGGAGTACACTATGGATATTCCTCAAATAACTAAACAAGAGACAATCACTAAAGCATTACGTGAAGAATTAGAAAATAGACCTTTTGATCAAATTTCTGTTACAGATATTTGTAATAAAAGCCATTGTTCTCGACAAACATTTTATTATTACTTCACTTCTCTTTCTGACTGTCTTGTCAACTTATTCTTAGAAGCACGTAATCTCAGTAATCAATATACAAATTATAAAGAAGCAGCTTCAGGCCTTTTCAATTATGTATATGAAAATAGAAATTTCATTTCTAACGTTTTTTCAGCTGGAGATCAATCCATGCAAGTTTTGAGTTTTTTATTCAAAATAATCAAAGACACCATGTCTAGAATGATGGATAAAAATAATCCAGAATCAAGAAACTTGCTTCAAGAAGATAAAGAATACATATTATCTTATTACGCTGCTGCTTGGTGCTTTTCCTTTTTAGGATGGGTCGAAGGTGGTTTTAAAACTACACCTGAGCAAGAAACAGAAAAAATGCTTTTGATTTCTGAAGGCTCATTAATCAACGCTGCAGATAAATTTATAAAATATAGAAAGGAAAACAAGTAATGGAAGAATGGACTTTTATTTGCCCTACAAAAATATATTTTAAAAATGATGGACTAAAAGATATAGGTAATATAATAAAGGATAATAATTATTCCAAAATATTTTTAATTTATGGAAAAGATTCGTTTATAAAATCTGGCAACTACAATACTGTAACAACTTCACTAAAAGAAAATAAAATTGAATTTAAAGAAGCAAGCGGAGTTGGAGCTAATCCAGATATCTCTTTTGTTAGAGAAGTTTCTAAAACAGTAAAAGAATATAATCCTGATTTGATTTTAGCTTGTGGAGGAGGTTCTGTCATAGATGCAGCTAAAAGTATTGCACACGCTTATTACTATGATAAAGATCCATTAGATTTCAACAAAAAGATAGCTATTCCAACTAAGTCTTTACCATTAGGAGTCGTCTTAACTTTATCAGCCTCTGGAAGTGAGATGAGTAATTCTTGTGTTATATCTGATCGAGAAAATAATTTTAAAAGTGGATTTAATCACTACACAAATTATCCAACGTTTGCCCTGTTAGACCCAACTTTAACTTATTCTGTATCACCTTTCCAAACAGCCTGTGGATTAGTTGATATACTATCACACTCATTTGAGCGCTATTTTTGCACTAGTCAAAAATTTGAGCTATCAGATTATTTAGCTTTAAGTGTCATAAAACAAATTATTGAACTTAGCCCAACTGTTATGAATAATCCAAACGACTATGAAGCTAGAAGGGCTATGATGTTATGTGGCTCTTTCTCTCATAACGGATGGACTGGATTTGGTAAAACTACAAAGATGCATTGTCATGGAATCGAACACACTTTGTCAGGACGCCACCCAGAAATAGCTCACGGAGAAGGTTTGAGATTCTTACTTGCTGAATTTATAAAAGTTAACTATGACTTATTAAAAGATAAAATAGCCAAGTTTGGTAAATTTGTTTTTGATGAGAATGATCCTTCAATGGTATATAATAGATTAGAAAAATATTTCAGCACACTACCTCTAAGACACTCTATGAGAGAATGTGGAATCTCTGAAAGTGAAGAAAATGAACTCCTTTTAAGATTGAAATTAAACTAATTGCTTTTACTCTATCTAAACTAGGGTATAATATTTTTAAAGAAAGTAGGTAAATATGGAAGAAAACGAATTAAATGAAAACGAGCAAGAACTCGATGAAGAAAAACAAAAAGCAAATACTATAAAGAAAACATTCTGGGATATTAATTTTTCCTGGCTACTTGTTATCTTACTAGCACTAATAGCAATATTAATCGGTAACACCAACGTTAGCAAAGTAATAAAAGATATCAATAATTCAGTCCTATATATTTTGCTTGAAGTATTGTTGTCATTGCTATTTGGTGTCATATTCTACGGATTAGGAAAAATAGTCTTTGGTTTATTATCAGGCTATAACTTAGGATATGTAGAATTATTCGGTGCTAAATTTTATAAAAAGAATGGAAAATTAGCTGTTAAAAAACCATCAAGTTTCTGGGCACTTGCTGACTTCAAGTTAGTCATGAATCCTAAAAATGAAAAATCAAATCCTAAATTAATGTTATTTGGTGGAACAATTGCAGTTGTTGTTTTCCAAGCAATAATGGTTTTAATCGGATTCATTATTAAAAACAATGGATCATTTGGTAATTTATTTCACTTATCAACACTATTCGGTTCAGTCTATATCATGTTAATTGTTTTATATCAATTAATACCATTAAGAACAGACAATTTAAACGATGGCTTCTTATTAATTAAATGTAAGAGTGCCGAAGATAAAGTCGCATATAACTTAAGCCTTAAAAACAAAACAAACGATGTCGTTGTCGGTGAAATTGTTACTGGTAATTTTACTGAATATCAATCCTATGCAAAAGCAAATTACATTAGATTCGAATATTTAAACGCTCTATATAATAACGAATTAGAAAGAGCTGTAGAATTAATGGATAAAGCAATGTACATTAGTCCACTTATGACTTTCGATAATCTTGTTAAAGTTAAAGGTGAAAAAATATTCCTCTTAGTCTTAGCTGGAGAAAATGAAGAAGCAGATAAAACTTTTAGAAGCTATACTCACGATGAAAGAGTTGATCTTGAAAAGCCAAAAGAACTCGGCGATTGTAGAATAGCTTTAGTAGTCTCAGGTATTATTGAAACTGAATTTGAAGCTTGCAAGAAGATAATAAAGTTATTCAATAAGATAATTGCCGAAACAGAAAACAACAAAAGAGTTGAAAAAGAAAAAGTGCTCTTTGAAAAAGCATTAGAAGATATCAAAAAAGTTCATCCTGATTGGAATTTAGATGACTTAGATGCTGAACCAGAGTACGAAGAAGAAGAATATGAAGAACCAGAAGTCAAATCTTCACCAAAAGTAAAAGAAAATAAAACTGATGAAGATGATGACGAAGATGACGATGAATACGAAGAAGAATAAATAACAATTTAAAGCTGTTAAAGCCAAAATAATATTTGGTTAATAACAGCTTTTTTAATAGCTAATGTTATATTTATGGTCTAAAAAACGCTGAAGCCATAGGGCAACAGCGTTTTATATTATATTTATTTGTTCAATGTTAAATAGAACGTTGATGATGAAACTATTTTATCGTTTTTATAAATACTGAATTTTAATTCGACTGAATCTTCATTAGTATCAATATAGAAGTCATTCATACCATTTTCAAACTTATAAGTGGCTGAATTGTAAGATAACGTAAAGTAAGAATCTCCTAAAGTATTTGTAAATAAGAAAATATTGTCATGATTATCTTTTTTTCCATAAAACAAATATATTTTTTGTTTTCCCTGTGCGCTCGAGAACAACTCTTCAAAGTTTTTACTACCGTAATGGTTTTTAGCTTCATTATTTACTCTTTGAACACTATAGTCTTTGTTGATTGTCACTGGTAACGAAACTGCAAGTGTTACGCCAATACAAGCGATACAACATGCTGCTGTTAAAGAAGGATAAAACCATTTAGGTTTATTTAAATTGTATGTCACAACAGTTTTTTTTGGTCTAAACATAGGATCATCAGGTGGTTCTAACGCTGAATCTAATATACTTAAAAATTCTTTAAAATTACTTTTCATTTTATCTTGATTCCTAAATCTCTTCTATGATACTACAATTTCCAAATTAATTAAACAGATTTTGGAAAGAAGCGTGTGTAGCAATGTTTGGAGTTGCTCTCAATCTTACGATTGGATCGCACACGACACCTTCATATAAATATCTGTTTGGAATGTTTAACCTAGCTCTTTTCCACTCAGCGAAACCAACACATGTTTCTGCATACTTTTGATTAATAGCGTATTCTGTATATGTCCTATCCCCCATATTCATTAAGAACATATCATCACTATATCCATAGCAAATTACTGCATGACGGTATGGATCCCCTAATCCAACAATCAATGGATTACCTAATAATACTTGTTGTTTTATCCTCTTCTTGCAAGCACTAGTCATTATATCTGCCAAGTTACCCTCTACACTTGTAACAGAATAATCGCTTGAAGTAAATCCTCTAATATCCTTCATATACGCATTAAATGCACTTCTAATTTCTTTTAATGTCATTCCCAAAGTATTAGGATCACAATAACCATTATCAACACAATAATCAGTTAAATCAACAGAAAATCCCTGCCATGTTCCAGGCGTTTTTGGAAAAGCATTAATTGATTCTGGTGGAAATGCATTTGTTAGATTTACTTTATATGGATTTGTATATTGACTATCCATTATATCGTCATCATATATCGCATCCATGTATGACATCAATAACTCTATAGCAATAATTCCACAGTTTCCTTCATCATTAATACTACAATCTTTATACTTCTTAAAGAATGTATAGTTATTAATTACTTTAAACTCATTATAATCAGCAGTCGGATAATAATTATTCCAAGTAGCTTGTGTTTCAATTAAGTCTTCATCCTCTTCATCAACATTAATTGATAATTTTTCTCTCTTTGCTTTAACGAATTCTTCTTCCGCCTTTTGCTTTGCATCCCACTCTAGTATTGTTTCAACGGTTGTACTTTTCCCATTTTTATCTAGAAAAGGCTCCTCGGCAGAACGACGGAAGAGATATCCTCCAGGTCCTAAGTATAACAAGTCGCACGCATCTTTCCACTCGCTATAAGGACTTTCTCCCGAGAGTGAATATTCACTATAACTGCAGTCTTCTAAATCGTATATCGAAAAGCCCCCTTCCACATATGTTGTTAAAACATATCTGTTTTCAAGACTAGCACCAAGGACTGGGCGTTGACTTTCAACCGTCAAATCATCTAAAGATGTGCCCTTTTTTGTCTCTGTTTCTAATTTTTCTAAACTCGCTGTTTTGCTTTCGGTCAAGCGAAAATTAGGTTGTTGAGATAGATTTTGACCTACACAGCATAACATTGAGATAGCCAATAAATAAACTAATGTTTTCATTATACATATTCCCCTCTGTACTCAAGAATGGTTCAATTTAGCTCTCGAGCGCTATATTTCTCCATTTTTTCATACAATTCTTATACGAGTGAATTGTAGAAAATCGTAAAAAATATGAATAATTTTAATAAAAAAAGCATAAAATATTATATTTTCTTATTATTTTTAACTAATAATGTAATTTTTTAAAACAAAAAACTAAGAGATTTTTATTTCTCCTAGTTATAATCTTTTATTCTTCGTTAGATTTGCTAACTTTTTTAAATTTATTTTGTTTTTTAGATATAGGTAAACGTTTAAAACCATACCCGTTAACTTCGTAGGCGTGGACGATAGACATAAACGCTTCTGGATCAATTTTAGCAACTATTGCTTGTAAATCAGAGTGTTCTTTTCTTTCAAAGGCAACTTGAATCATTTTAGTTTCATTTCCAGTATATCCACCTTCAGAATGAATAAGTGTCGTTCCTCGTTCTAGCTTGCTATTTATAGCCTCGTTGATTTCTTTATATTTTGAAGAAACTATGAAAGCAATAAAACTTTGTGAATTACCTAAGAATATTCTATCGATAGCTGTTGCACATATAAAGGCACTAAGAATACCTATTAACGCTGCAGTAAAATCTTTATAAGAAATTAATCCACCGACAATAATTGAAGAGTCGATTATAAAAGAAGCGACTGAAGCTTTAATTTTAGTGTATTTATTTAAAGCTAACGATAAGCAATCGACACCACCTGTTGAACCACCACCTGTAAAGGTGATACCACAACCAGCACCGACAAAGAAACCCCCGAAAATACCAGCCAGTAATTTTCCTGTTGTGTCATTAACAAGTTGCATCCATGCGTTATTATCCCTTATTAATCCAAACAAGTAGACTAATGGTGGATAAACAATAGTGGAAATTAATGTTTTTAAGGAAAATTTTACTCCTAAAAGTAAGAGTCCTATTAAAAACATTGCCCAAGTTAAAATAGTAATAAGCAGTTTAGTATCTAAAGGTAAAAACATTGAAAGAATCAAGGCTAAACCAGATACACCACCTGTAACAATTTCAAAAGGCAAAAGAAACATAGCTGTTCCAAAAGCTAAACATGCATTTCCTAAGACCATTAAGACACAGTGCCATAAATTAGTCATTATAGTTTTTTTAGTTAATGTACTCTTATAGTTTTGCCATCGAGTTTTAATCTTGTCCTTTATTGCCATCTTTAAACTCCTTTTGTAAATAGGCTTGTATAAAGCCATCTAAGTTTCCATCCATAACAGCAGCTACTTCAGTTTCTGAATAGTCTGTTCTGTGGTCCTTTACTAAAGTATATGGGCAAAAAACGTAAGATCTAATCTGTGATCCCCATTCTATATCTTTTTTTACACCATTAATTTTTCTTAAATTCTCTAATCTTTCTTGTTCCATTTTTTGGAATAAGCGTGATTTAAGTAAATTCATAGCAATTTCACGATTTTGAATTTGGCTTCGTTCAACTTGGCAAGTAACAACGATTCCACTTGGTTTATGTATAATTCTAACTGCTGATTCAGTTTTGTTAACGTTTTGACCACCAGCACCTTGGCTTCTATAAGTTTCAACGGTAAGGTCGCTATCCTTAATATCAATTTTAATTTCATTGTTAAATTCAGGCATTACGTTAACAGAGGCAAAAGATGTATGCCTTGAACCTGAGGCATCAAAAGGAGAAATTCTAACTAGTCTATGAACTCCTCTTTCACTTTTAAGCATTCCAAAAGCATCTTTTCCTTTTATAAGAATAGTAGCACTTTTAATTCCAGCTTCTTCGCCTTCTAATATATCTAATACATCCACTTTAAACTTATGTTTATCAGCAAATCTTTGATACATTCTTAAAAGCATACTAGCCCAGTCATGAGCTTCTGTTCCACCAGCACCTGGATGAAAGTCAATAATAGCGTTATTGTGGTCGTAAGGACCTGATAAATAAAGCTCGTTTTCAAAAGCATTAACATCTTTTTTAAACTCTTGAATACTACTCTCAGCTGAAAGTTGAAAATCAGCATCAGGTTCTTCTTTTAAAAATACTAAAGTCTCTTCTATGTCATTAGATGCTTTTTCAAGCTTTTCATATGTTTTGATTCTATCTTCTAATTCACTTAAATGAGCTGAGACTTTTGTTGCATTTTCTCTATTGTTCCAAAAATTAGGATCTAATGTTTCTTTTTCAAGGTTACTGATTTCTTCTTTTAACTTATCTAAGTCAAAGACAACCTCTTATTTCGATAAATTTTTGTTTATAAGTTGAAAATTCAGAGTTAAGTTCATAAAGTTCTTTCATTAGTTTTGCTCCTTGTTTTCTTCTTTAACTTCTTCTTGTTTTGGTTCTTCAGTTGGAGTCTCTCTAACTTCTTTTACTTCTTCAGCATCAGCAGCTGGTTGAGCTTCTGGAGCTGGTTGTTGTGGTTGAGGAGTGACTCTTACTTGAACGTGTAAAAGGTTATTAACTACTTCATCAGAAATAGTCAAAGCCATCTTGTTAAACAAGTCATAACCTTCATTTGTATAAGCTTGCAATGGGTTAGAGTTAGCATAACTTCTAAGGTAAATACTTTCTCTTAACTTACTCATAGTATCGATGTGTTTTGTCCAGTTTTTATCAACTTGTTGTAAAGTAACTGTCTTTTCAACATAGTTTGCAACATCATCTGACCAACCTTTTCTCTTCTTGAGATAAATCTTATACATGATTGTTGCTAAGAAGTCTGTTGCTTCATCAGCTGGGATTTGATGGAAATCAGTTGGATTAATTGTTCCTGGAGCTAAATACTTAGGTTCAACTAATTTAATTAATTTTGTTTCATCGACAACTTTTTCTTGATCAATTTCAACAATTGATTCACTTACTAAGCCTTCTGCAGCTCTTTCAAAGTATTTTTGAATAGAGTCGAAAATTGAATCGGAGAATAAAATTGTATCTCTTTGTTTATACATAATTTCACGTTGTTGACGTAAAACATCATCGTAATCTAATAAGTTCTTACGTGTATCGAAGTTTTGACCTTCAACTTTCTTTTGAGCAGTTGTAATAGCTTTAGTAACCATAGAGCTTTCAAGTGGTTCATCACCCATTTTTCCAAATAATCTTTGAAGGTTATCGGAGCCGAATCTTTGCATTAATTCATCATCTAATGAAACAAAGAATCTTGAATAACCTGGGTCACCTTGACGACCTGAACGTCCACGTAATTGGTTATCAATACGTCTTGATTCGTGTCTTTCTGTACCTAAAACAGCAAGACCACCTAACTTTTTAACTTCATCGTCAATTTTAATATCGGTACCACGACCAGCCATATTTGTAGCGATAGTGATAGCACCTTTTTTACCTGCTTCAGCGATAATTGCAGCTTCACGAGCGTGATTCTTAGCATTTAATACATCATGTGGTAAACCAGCTTCTGTTAAAAGCTTGTCAACAATTTCTGATTTTTCAACAGAAGCTGTACCAATTAAAATTGGTTGACCAGTTGCATGTCTTTTCTTAACTTCTTCAACTAATGCCTTAAATCTTGCATTTGAATTTCCGAAGACTAAATCGACATCATCAATACGTTGAACTGGTCTATTTGTAGGAATTTGAATAACACGCATGTTATAAATCTTACGGAATTCTTCTTCTTCAGTTTTTGCAGTACCTGTCATACCTGAAAGTTTATCGTATAAACGGAAGAAGTTTTGATATGTAATTGTAGCTAAAGTAATTGTTTCTGGTTTAATTGTTACGTGTTCTTTAGCTTGGATAGCTTGTTGCAATCCATCTGAATATTCACGACCTTGTAAAACACGACCTGTAAATGAGTCGATCAATAAAATTTCATCGTTGCTAACCATGTATTCAACATCTTTTTGCATTGTGAAGTTTGCCTTTAAAGCTTGGTGAATTCTATGGACTAAATCTGAATATTGTGGATCGTAAAGATTTTCAATACCGAAAGCCGCTTCAACCTTATCGACACCTTTGTCTGTTAAAGTACAAGACTTCTTTTTGATATCGTAAGTAAAGTCTTTATCTTTTCTTAGTGATTTAACAAAACGATCAGCTGTAACATAAGAGTTTGCTGTGATGCCAGAACCACCAGAGATGATTAATGGAGTTCTAGATTCATCGATTAAAATAGAGTCAGCTTCATCGACAATAGCAAAATGTAAGCCACGCAAAACTCTATCTTGTGGTCTTGTAGCCATATTATCTCTTAAATAGTCAAAGCCTAATTCTGAGTTTGTTGTATATGTAATATCGCACTTGTAAGCTTCTTGTTTTCCAGCTGTATCTTTTTCTCTTAAGTTAACACCAACTGTTAAACCTAAGAATCTATAGATTTGTCCCATCCATTCAGCATCACGGGAAGCAAGATATTCGTTAACTGTAACAACGTGAACACCTTTACCTTCCAAAGCGTTTAGATAAACTGCCATTGTAGCTGTCAAAGTTTTACCTTCACCAGTTTTCATTTCAGCAACGTCGCCTTCGTTTAATACTGTGGCACCGAATACTTGAACAGGATATGGAAACTGACCGATAACTCTTTTAGCAGCTTCACGACATACAGCAAAAGCTTCTGGCAAGATATCATCGACAGTCTTACCATTATTTTGAATTTGATCTTTAAAATATTGAGTCTTGGCTTTTAATTCTTCATCAGAAAGTTTTTTCATTTCTTCTTCATAGTCTAAAACCTTGACTGCCTTTTTCTTAATTTTTTTAAATGCTCTTTGATCAATTCTGAACAATTTGTCTAAAACACTCATTTTTTACCTCATTTCTAAAATTTCGTACTCTAAATTATAAATATATAAGTATCCTAATAAGTATATATATAATAAAGATGTTTTTCAATAAAATTAATCTTTGAAAACCTGACTAAAATCAAGCTTTTTCAACAATAATTCTCTTTAATTTTTCAATTGTGCTTTCACTTAAACCTAAGCAAGTTTTCATATATCTAGTTATAACTTCACTCCAAGGTTCATTTTCACTTATTCTATATCTTTTTTGTATTTCGCTTACAAGTTCACAGAAATTCGAATAATTCATGTTTAAATCGTTGTATTTGTGATTTCTTACAGCACCTGAAAAAGATGTTATTTCATAATCAGTAACTAATTCAGTTAAATTAGCTCCACAAAGTCCACGAATTAAAAATGCAACAGTACCAGTACGGTCAGCTCCACCCCAACAGTGAAAATAGACTGGATAGTTTTTTTCTTCAGCAAGTATTTCGAATACTTGTCTATATAAATTTGTCATACCAGGAATTACTGAATTATCTTTATTTAATCCAAGCGCTCCTTTATAGGCTGTGATAGGTAATCTAAAATAATTAATCTCTTTTCCTAAGCCACTCGTAACTTTCAAGCCAGATTCTTCGTTACCTCTAAAATCTAATTCAGTTTTTACATGTAAAAAGTTGTTAAATATTTCGGCATCTTTTTTAAATAATATTTTTTTATGGAACAAGTTATATCCTTCTCTATTTGTGTGATAGTAACTCTTTTCTGTCAATTCATATCCTCTAAAAAGTAAACCTTGCTTTATCTTTGTTCCACAAGCTAAAGTGCCACCTAAGTCTCTAACATTTTTAACGCTGCCTATCTTTAACATTCTAGGTTCATTACATGTTACAAATTGTTGTATATCACTAAAGTTGTCACGACTTGACACTCTCCAATAATAAATCGTATCAACTTCTAAGTTATAAATTTCAGCAGTCTTATCTTTTGTTATTATAATTTGCTCTTTTTCAAAATCTTTTGATTTAGAAATATGTATTCTTGCTGATTTAATCTTTTTATTTGTATTAAATTTAAAAGAGACCGGTACTGGTCCGATGTTTGTTTCGGAATTAGCGTATAAATCAATATTTGCTAAATCTAAGTTCTTATTAGCCTCGTTTAAATAATTAACAATTTGTTCATCAATAACATGAACAGATTCTCCGTTTATTGGAGATAATAATTCAAATTTTAATTTCACTTTTAATTCTCCGCCCAAAATATTATACCATATAAATTGCAAACAAAAATTACAACAATTTTATGTTTATCACTTTTATACTCTATGTGGAATATAGTAATATATATTTAGTATGAGAAAGCCTGATATCGGATTAGTTTTAAGTGGCGGCGGTGCAAGAGGAGCTTATCAACTTGGAGTCATGGCCGCGCTAAAAAAATACAAGTTATACGATAGAATTCAAGCTATCGCTGGAGGTTCTATCGGTTCGTTTTCAGCTGTTATGTATTTATTAGATAACTTAACAGAATGCTATAAAATTTGGAAAGATATGGATGCAAACATGGTTTTAGATTATAAAAATGATCTAAAAGACAAAATACCGGTTAAAGAAAAAGGATTATTTTCAAGAAATGCTCTCATGTCTTATATATATCAACAATTTGATTTAGAGAATCTATTAAAGATAGATAAACCTGTATATGCTTGTTGTTCAATGGTTAATAAAAAAGGACTAAAGAAAACTTATACTGCAAAATATTTTCTTTTGAACTATAAACCTCAAGATTATATTTGCAAAGTCTTATTAGGATCATCAGCTATTCCATATATCTTTGATGCTGTTGAAATTGATGGAGATATGTTTGTCGATTGTCTTAAAACCGATAACGAACCAACAAAGCCTCTTGAACAATACGATTTAGATATGATGTTCGTAGTTCCTTTAACAGCTTCACATAAACCTGAAAAATATAACAATTATCATATACCAGTCATAGATTTTATCGCAGAAGAGCTAATGGATGCACCGACTATAAACATGATTGAATTCAATCCGTTAAGATCGGATTACTATATCAATTTAGGCTATTACGTTGGATGTACTTTACTTAAATACTTAAACGAAAAGAAAGCTTTTAAAGGAGAAAAATATTGGCAAGATTTGCCTAAGTATATTTCTCTTAAGTCAATTGGAATAAAATTAACCCCACAAAAGATGCTTTCGTTTGACGAAATACTTTACGATATCAAATATGGAGAAAAATAACATGAAACACAATACTTACGAACAAATAAGAGAAGGATTAGCTTCTCCTAATGATCCACTTTTTGGAGGATCATTAGCATATTTAACTTTAGATTCAAGCTTATCCCTTCTAAAGAAATTATTGTTAATAAAAGCTCAAAAAGATACAGAGAGAGCTTCAACATTTTTAAAATTAAACACCATAATTGATTCAGTGAGAGAAGATGCTTATGAATATATAGAAAAAGACGGTGATGTCTTTGCATATATGACTTCTCATAGAAAAGAAAACATAGATTCATTTCTTATTGTTGAAGCTAGAAAAGTCGCAGCGATGATCGATAATATCAATACAATAAAAATGTTTGTCGCTTTTTTAATTACTGAAATAAAAGGATCTTTGAAGAACGATTTCATTATGATTAATAGCAACTTAGCCACTGTTCAAGAAAATTTAAAAGGCATTTTTAAATATGAAGTTTCAAAGATTAAAGACACAGAACAAAAAGAAGCTTTAGAAATGCTTATTTTGAGTATGTAAATGTTTGGATTTTTATATAGAAATTCAGTATAATAACATAGTTATTAATTTTGAGGTGTACTAGTATGAAAAATTATCCAGAATGGAAATCTAAAAAAAGACTAATCGACTTAAGAAATAGATATTGCACACTATATGAAAACGAAGATGGAAGTAAGTTTTATATCGAACCTGCTTTTTATACAACATTAGAGACTTTTAAAGTTCACTATCCTGATAGAATAAACGATATTTTAGCTGAGATGGATAGAGCTGTTAAAGCAAATAAGTTTGTTGTATTTACAGCTGACGATGAAAATCCTTTGACTTTTGTACCAGAAAATATTGAAGCAGTATATTTAGAAATTACAGATATAACCAACAAACTTAAGATCTTCTTAGAAGACAAAAGTAGAGGTTCAGACTATGGTGACTAATAAAAAGCTTGTCATCGTAAGTCTTTTTGGTTTGCTCATTTTATCTTCTTGTAGCATTACAGACTCAAGTATTCCTAGTGAGTTGAAAGAAACAGAGGCTAAAGTTGCTTCTTATAGTCCAACTCATCTTGCTTCTGATTATGGAAAGAGTCAAGGCTATAATTTTTTACCTTCAATAGGAAGTCAAAAAATACTTGTTTTACCTATAACGTTCCAAGGCTCATCTATAGCTACAGACTATACAACTGAATTGAGTAATATAGATCAAGCTTTAAACGGAAGTAGCGATAACGAATTATTTACTAGTGTTCACGATTATTATTATCAATCAAGCTATGGAAAACTAGACTTAAATTTTGAAGTATCCGAAAGCATGATTTTAAATGAAAATTCAGTAACGTACTACCAAAGTTTAGTTAGAAAAGACCCTGATTCAGCCACAGAAATTTCTACACAAATAATAAATAGTGCTTTAGAAACATTAAATGTTAAAGAAAAATACAATTCTGTCATGGCTATTTATTTCGTTAACAATAAAAATATGACAGATGTAGAAAAAGAGTTATTTTGGTCATACACTGTCAACTTTACAACGGATAACGATTATGTTTACGACAACTATTTATGGGCAAGTTACTACGATTTATTTGATGTTGAAAAATATGTTTTAGATACACACACATATATACATGAAGTTGCTCATTTATTAGGAATTGATGACTATTATAATTACGACAATAACCAATATAATCCTACTAGTGTCTTAGAAACAATGGTAGCAAATGTCGGAGATCATAACGCTTATACTAAATTACAACTTGGTTGGATTAATCCTATAACTCCTGAAAGCAACGGATATATTAACCTTAATCCTTTTGAAGATTCAGGAGATGCTATAATTATCGGCAACAACTGGAATGGATCAACTTATGATGAATATATTGTCTTAACTTACTACACACCAACCGGTTTAAATAAAAGAGATGTAAACTATCCAACATTTTCAATGTATAGCAAAGCCGGAATAATGGCTTATCACGTCGATAGTAGAATAGGTAAAATTTTCGAAAACGGTTTATTTTCAGTCGTCGAAAATTCTAGCGATTTATTTGCAGATTCATCAGCAAATTATCAAATTCTTCATTCAAACACTCCTAGCAAAACAATTTCAAACGATAAAAGTAAATACTTAATTTCTCTATTAGAAGCTGGAGAAACCAACTATGCTATGAGCGGTTATTTAACAGATAACAGATGCCTTTTCAAAAACGGTTCTTCATTTGGAGTTAATCAATATAAAAATTTCACTTTCCATAGTGGAAAGAAACCTGACTATAAATTTTATGTCGGCGAACTAAAAGATAACGCAACTATATACGTTACAAAGTAGGTGATATTTATGAATTATAAAAACAAAGTATTTTTAACAACAATTTTACTAACATCGCTTGTCTCTTGTGGAAATAAGCCAATTTCTTCATCCACAAATTTACCATCATCAACAATTGAACCAAGTTCAAGTATTTCTTCAAGTAGTAGTTCATCGAGCTCTTCATCAATTGAAGAACCTGCTCCTACAGTTTTACCATATCGTAAACTTAAAGAATTAAACGATATGCCAACTTTGCCAAGTACTGGTGATGTAAATATGTTAGTTATTCCTGTAGCTTTTAAAGGCGATAAAGATACATGCAACGCTATGGAATCTTCTTGCGACTTAGTCAAAGAAAATTTACATCAAACTTTCTTTGGTGAATCTAATGAAGAAAACGGAAACGAATCAGTAAGCTCTTTTTATAAAAAATCTAGCTATGGAAAGTTAAACTTAAAAGGAGAAATTTCTGAAGTATATGAACTTCCTAGAACAGTAAACGAATATTGCAATTTGATGTATTCTAGATATGGAACTTCAAAAGTTTATGACTCAGGAGCTTTCTATACACAGTTAGGTGTTATAGAAGCCACTATAATTAATGGCGTCTTTGGAGATAGTACATCATATAACAATATCAATTATGATAATGATGGTGATGGATTAATCGACGGTGTCTGGTTTGTTTACTTAGAAGACTATTTATCATCAAATAGTACTTATGTTGACTATTATGAAGCTAAGCAACAACTTTTATGGGCTTTTACTTATTGGAACTTCAATTCTAATGTTAAATTAGGGACATTCGGTTGGGGTAGCTACAAATTCACAGTTGAAGGTGGATATAGTCACGACTCTCATACATTCATCCACGAAACAGGACACATGCTTGGCTTATATGACTATTACGATTATGATTCTCAAGCAGCAAATCCTACTGGTGGTTTGGATATGATGGACTACAACGTATTAGATCACGATGCTTATTCAAAATATATACTTGATTGGACTACACCTACATATGTCAAAGAAGAAGGAACATATACATTAAAACCATTCCAAGAAAATGGCCAATTCTTGTTATTAAATATGAATTGGAATAAAACGTATTACGATAAATATCTTTTATTAGAATATTACACACCAACTGGTTTAAATAGATTTGACACTGAAAATACAGATAATAAGTATCTCCATGGCTTTACAGAAAATGGAGTTAAAGCTTATTTAGTAGATAGTAGAGTCGGTGCCATTATTCAAAGTGGTATGTCTAGTACAGGTACATGGAACAACAACTTCTATTATGATTTTGATGAAAGTTCCTTTACAATATCAATAACATACGACTTAATATATTCCAATACACCATCACGTTCATACGATAGAAAAGTAACAACTTGGAATCCACATCCTCTTATTAGATTATTAGAGGCTACTGGAAACAACAGATTTGTCGTTCCAGGCAATCAACAAACAGCTGATAATTCTACGCTTTTCCAAGAAGGAGACTCAATTTCTAGTTCACTTAACATGTATAACGACGAAACATTAGGCTTTAACATTAGCTTTGGAAAATGTACTGATGAAGGAGTAACAATTACTATTACAAAATGAAGCACATAAAGTTAATTTTCCCATTAGTAATTACTACACTTTTACTAAGTTCATGTAATATGGGAACAGTAAAAGTTGAAGGTGAAATAGATTCACGAGAAATTAATGCAAATATGGGACTTATCGACGTTCCACACACAGGTAATCCAAAAATGCTAGTTATTCCTGTGGACTTTTATGATGCTCCAGCAAGCACTTCACTTCACAACTATCAAATTACTTCAAATATAGAAACTGCCTTCTTTGGAAGCAAAAACGATAATTACTGGGAAAGTGTATCATCTTATTATAGTAAAAGTAGTTATGGAAAATTAAATATTGAAGGAGTAGTTGCTAATAGTTGGTATAGAGCCCCTCAATCAACTTCTTATTACACTGCTTTAGCCACAAATTCATCCGTAAAAGCTGTCACTGATAACCTTGCTTATGAAGCTGTAAAGTGGTATCACGAAGAAAACCCAGATGTCGACTTATCACAATTTGATACAGATAAAGATGGATATATAGATGCTGTTTGGTTAGTTTACTCAAAGAGCTATAACAACAATAGCGATCTATGGTGGGCTTTTACCACATGGAATAACGACGAAGAATCTAAAGTCGACAACTTAAAAGTTGGTGGTTATTCTTGGGCAAGCTATGAATTCTTAAGATACGATTCATTCACTAGAAAACCTGATGCCCATACATTTATACATGAAACAGGTCATTTACTTGGACTTGATGATTATTACGATGCCGATAGTACAGGTAAAAATCCAACTGGTGGATTAACTATGATGGATTGTAATATAGGAGATATCGACTCTTTCTCTAAATACTTGTTAGGTTGGATAAAGCCAACTGTAGCAAATAGCGGACAAAGCGTTTATTCATTAAAACCTTTTGAATCAAGTGGTGATGCCTTAATAATACCTATTGATTATTCCGACAATCCATATGGTGAGTATTTAATACTTGAATACTACACACCAACAGGTTTAAATAAACAAGATGCCTTAACAGCTTATAAAACAAATAAGAAGCAAATGTATACTCAAAGTGGCTTAATAATGTATCACGTTGATAATAGACTTGGTAAGCTAAGTTATAGACCTGGATCAGGAACTTCATGGAACAAAAAGTATTACACAAATATCACATCATATAGATCTAATTTATATATCTATATTCCTGTTAATTCTAATACTCCTTCAAGTTCTTATGCTGTTGATACAACACAAAAACTTATAGGTCTTATTGGTGCTGATGACACCTCGTTTAGAGCTGCTGAAAATAGAACAACGTATGCAGATAACTCTTTCTTGTTTCAAAAAGGTGACACCTTTAATGCTAGCAAATTTCAAACCAATTCTTTAAAAGATATTCCGTTTGGCTTTGAAGTTAGCGATAAAACAGATAACGAAATAATTATCACATTAAAATAAAAATATATACTGCAGATGCTTTAAAAAAGTATCTGCTTTTTTTAGTTTATATAAATTTAATTACTTATTTTATTACCTGCATTTTAAGCAGATTAAAAACTACAGATTTCTATTATTATAGTTATAACTTAAATACTGAGATTACGCTTTGTTTTTTTTATCTTTTTGCATTTTTTCAAAGCATTTTTTACATAACTAGTCCTTTTTTTCTTCGTCATAATAACAAATTTTTGATTTCAAACTTATTGTAGCCCAACATTCAGAACAATGTTCATGCCAAATTTTTGAATAATTATTTTTGTACTTTATTCTAAATTCTTCTGCCTTTTCATTTGGCAAAATGAATTCATACCACAAATCAGGATTTTCTAAAAAAATCATATCTAATCTTTTTAAAAAAGAAACTAATTCAATTTTCTTGTACGCCATATCATTACCTAAATATCCTTTTAATTATATCTAAGACCTTATTAATTCAATCCCAATGTGGGCCAATTGGCATTGGATGATTTAAATCCGGATGCAAAGAATCACCAGTATTAGGATTGACCCAAGCACCCTTATCTCCACCAATAGGAAGCTGTCCTCTTCATTCAAAATCGTCACCTGGCCAAGAACCAGGTTTCCATTTTGCAGCCATTACAATTGCACCAGATAATATTCCTGTAAGAGAAATAGCTCCGATTAATGACAATTCACCAGATAAACTAATTGCAATTCCTCCGCCAACTGAACCGCTAATACCTGACAAAGCAAATCCGCCACCAATAGTACATGTAGATGTAAGTAATACAGCAATTAACGGAGCTAAAAAATATCCTATTATTCCTCCTATAGTCCCACCTAACAATGTTCCAAAAATATAGGTTTTATATCCAACACTACCATTAAAGATTTTTCCATCATCTTTGTAATCAGCATAAGCAACTACACCGAAACCAGCTAGTGCACCATTTCCTATTAATCCCAAAATAATTGTAGTTGTTAAAGCAAAATTTCCACTAGGATCACACATGTTTATAGGATCATTACAACAATAAACAT
>ULNA01042289.1_pt1 | contig 23084 bp, 24 predicted proteins | sample 1951801 | NCBI WGS metagenome assembly ULNA01 (sample SAMEA4835565, study PRJEB28245) | human gut metagenome | biome: gut microbiome; material: fecal sample | place: Denmark | collected 2008
GTGTTCGGATATTGCGTGTTCCGCTCCACCAAATAAGCACCGCAATTTTGATACAAAGCGTATCAGGATTGCGGTGCTTTCTTTTTGCCTGAAAGCCTTGATTTCAAGGGCATTCTGGCTTTTGAGGTATCTGCTGTTGCCCAGCAGAACGATAGCGCACCGCCAATCCAGGCCTTAATGGAGCCGGATGGCAGTGGGATTATCGTTTGTTTTTAGGGCTACCGTTTAATTTGTAGGCTATCGTTTTATTTTGGGATGGTCCCCCTTCATGCTTGACTTTATTCGGCTGGCGGCATATAATGAAACGGGTCGAAAAGACTATTTTTGAAACCGAGGCGTGGTTTAATGGAGTACATTACCATTCAGGATGCCGCAGAGCGATGGGGAATTTCTGAGCGGCGAATCCAAGTTCTCTGCTCTGAGGGAAGGCTTAAAGGCGCCGTTAAATTTGGACGACAGTGGGCAATCCCCAGCGATACTAATAAACCCGACGATGCTCGAATTAAGAGTGGTAAATACATAAAGCACTCAGTCGGCAATACAGAACAAGGAGTAAATTATATGCAACGCAAGCCCCCAGTTATTTTTTCATTTTTTTCAGGCAGTGGTTTTTTGGATCTGGGATTTGAAACCCACGGTTTTTTAATTGATTTAGTTAATGAATTCCAGCCAGCATTTCTTGATGCCTATAAATATGCACGGAATAGGATGGGGCTACGCACGCCGAAATATGGGTACTTTAATATTGACATAAATGAGTTTTTGGGCTCGCGCAAAGACGAATTACATAGTTATATTGAGAAATCCCGATTGGAAGGGCATATGGTAGGCTTTATAGGAGGACCTCCCTGCCCCGATTTTTCCGTTGCTGGTAAAAACAAAGGTCGCGAAGGAGATAACGGAAAACTATCAAAGTCTTATGTGGATTTGATAGTAGAAATGCAGCCCGATTTCTTTTTATTCGAAAATGTTAAAGGGCTATGGAGAACAGCACGCCATCGTGCTTTTTTCGAAGAGCTCAAAACAGAATTGGTAGCTGCCAAATATGAAACTACAGAACGGTTAACAAATGCGCTCGAATACGGAGCGCCTCAAGATCGAGATCGAATCTTACTTTTTGGCATTAAAAGAGATTTCTTAGGGAAGGCCTCTGTGTCAGACTTTGGCTGGAAAAAGTATCAGTCATATGATTTGGAAACTATAAAGAAAATCAAATGGCCAGATGTTGATCCTTTTGTGCCCGATAGTATTACAGAGTGTCCGGCGGAGGTAATTAAAGAAATCACTGTTCAGTATTGGTTCGAGAAAAATGATGTTGAGAATCATCCCAATGCAAGTGATTACTTTATTCCGCGAACAGGGCTTGCTCGGATGCAAACTATAAATGAGGGCGATGTCAGCAAAAAATCTTATAAACGTCTGCATCGGTGGCGCTTCTCTCCAACCGTTGCGTACGGAAATAATGAGGTTCATTTGCACCCTTACCGTGTCAGAAGAATATCTGCGGCCGAAGCAATGGCATTACAATCATTACCCAAGGCCTTTGCTCTGCCACCAAAGATGACACTGAGCAATAAATTCAAAACTATTGGGAATGGTGTCCCATACGCTCTATCATCTGGAATAGCGTGTACTATTATGGATTTTTTGGAGGGGCTTAAATGAAAACATACCTTGAAATGCTGGACGATTTGCTAAATCTTGTTGGTCTGCCCTTAGAAAGTATTTCTGGACAAGCAACCCCTTTTTCCATTTCTGAAATAGACAGGACAAACGACCGCATACTGCTGGATATAAATGGGCATATAAAGTCACGTCCCTTAGAAGAATTACGTAAAATTTGGGAAGTAATGTGCGAGAAGCCGTGCGCTCATGTCGACAGTGTACTTGGTGGATCTGGCTCCAGTCGTAGTCAACCTGAGACCATTTTAGCAAACCTTCCCTATGTTGAGTGGTTACTTGTAGATGGGAAAAAGAACATTGCATATGTTGGGGAAAACACCCATAGCCCAGGTACTTTAAAACGTATGGACGATGAAAGAAGCAATGAGTATGAGGCATTAATGCACTCGCCTTATCCAAGAAACCCTCTTCTGCCTCCTGAAGATGAAGATGGAGATGATATTGCTACTCCCGACAGAGAACATCTTTTGGAATTAGGTAACAAGGATTTCATTTTTTCTTGTTTAGAAATCATGTCACGTCACAGGCTCTATAATGGCTATACTTTGCCCATTTTAGAAAGCCGTGAGCAGTGCGCACTGTTATTCCGCCATAATAATATACATGGCATTCTCTTTAGGCGTGAACCAGGTATTACCGATGAAGAATTCCGCGCTGCGATTCAAGATGAGGGAGAGCGCACACGGTATTACACCGATACATATTCTATCGGTGAGCATGAGTATTATGTCTCTTCGCAGTGGCGTGGAGACAGACGAGACCGTGAGGCATTCCTTGATTGGCTATTTGAACTACTACTGACCATTCGCTTTGAAACGGGATTTGTTTCAGACTATGAGCGGAATAGGATTGTTTTTGGCGCAACTGGGACAGGTAAGAGTCACCGTCTCAATGCGGACAGGCTACTTCTACTGTCCACGTGCCCAAACAATTTTGAACGTGTGACTTTCCACCCGGAATATACCTATTCTCAGTTTGTTGGCAGCTATAAGCCCGTAACGGACGAGAGAGGTGACATCCGCTATGATTTCGTGCCGGGTCCCTTTATGCGTGTGTTAGTCGCTGCGCTGAAAAGCGGTCGTACCGATACCCCGCAGCCCCATCTGCTGCTGATCGAGGAAATCAACCGTGCGAAGGTAGCGGCTGTCTTTGGGGATGTATTCCAGCTGTTGGATCGTGATGATAGTGGCGCAAGCGCATATGAAATCCATGCCACCGAGGATATCAAGAAATATCTTATCTCCGAGCTGGGCAAGGCTACTAACATCATTCGCATTCCAGACAATATGTTCATATGGGCCACTATGAACAGTGCTGACCAGGGTGTCTATCCTATGGATACGGCATTCAAGCGGCGTTGGAATTTTGAGTACATCGGCATTGACGAAAACGATGCCGCAGTTGGCGGTGTCGTTACGCTCGGGCGCGGAGCTAATGCACGGGAGGTCAATTGGAATCAGCTGCGCCGGGCAATCAATGAGACACTGGCCGTAAATTATAATGTGAACGAGGACAAGCTAATCGGCCCTTACTTCCTTTCCCATCGTGATTTTGCCTATGATGAGGAGGGCAGGATGGTTGATCCAGAACGCTTTATCAGAGCTTTCAAAAGTAAAGTGCTCATGTATCTGTACGAGGATGCGGCTAAAGCCATAAAACATCAACTTTTTGACGGGTGTGATAGCAGCCGCTACTCCTCTGTATGTACCGCTTTTGATGAAAAGGGTATAGATATTTTCGGGCAAGCCTTTGTGGATTTGTATAACAGCCTTGAGGTGTGATTTGTATGGCGGGTTTTATATCTGAATATATAAGGGAGCAGAAACGCTATACAAAGAATGATCTGCGCGACCTGTTTTCTTTCAGCGTATCAGAGGTGGATGCCTTTATTCAAAGGCTCAAATCCTATGGCATCATAAAGGCCGTGAAAAATACGCCTCAGCAGGTAGATCTTACAGAGCTGTTGGATGATGATGTCGCTATCACTGATGACAGCACCGCAAACAGCGACTGCTTCTACGTGTTTACCTATGTGGGGGTGCTCACAATTGGTAATCGCATAGTCAAGTGCTACCCCAAATACCAATTCAGTGACCCGACAGACGCTACAATGAAGCAAGTGCTCAAGGTTCTCCAGCGATATGGGACGAAGGAGCAAATTGTCAATCTGTATAACGGAGATGGTCAATCAAGCAGCTTTAACCTTTTGGCAGTAATGCTGTTTCTGATGGAGGACTACCATCAGTATGGCCCTTACATTAACACAGAGGACATCGTAGAGGTAAACGGAGAAGGACCCATTCTGTGGGGGCAAACTATTGATAAAGGCTTTGCCATTGTCCGCGATAACCGCCCGTATTATGTGGATCTTTATACAAGTAGGACAGTTGACAATGAGCAGGATTTCTTTTATCGGCTGCACCGCAGTATTGTTACCGAGTGCTCCAAGCAACTGAAAGAATCCGGGCTTCTCTATCTGTTCGACTTGGTAGAGAATGCCCTCACTGATGAGCCTGTTGAGCAGTTTGGCGACACTGACTATGTGCTTTACCGAATTCAGAATGAGCTGAACATCCAATATGCAACCCATAAGCAGACCGTACTGAAAACCATGTATGCGTATCTCGCAAATCGGAAGGCGCTTGCCCAGAATCAAGGCGTGAGTATGTACGGCACTACTACCTTCCATACCGTATGGGAAGACGTTTGTGCGGAAGTGTTTGGAAACAAGCTGGAGTATCAGCTCCGGCAACTTCCTCTTCCAAATGGTGTGGCTCCTGGATTTAACCCGACCGATCGACTGATTGATATCATTAAAAAACCTCGCTGGATCGGGTACAATGAAGATGGCAGCACCTTTTATAAAGATGCCCAGGAAACACTGATTCCGGATTTAATTAGCATAGTCCGGTCGGGTGTCCAAACCGCCTTCGTCATTTTTGATGCAAAATACTACTGCATACAGCTTGAACCCAACCGTCCTGTTAAAAATCAACCAGGTGTAGGAGATGTTACAAAGCAGTACCTTTACCAGTTGGCCTATCGTGAATTTACCCAGCAACACGGCATTACGCATATAAGAAACTGCTTCCTCATGCCAACCGAGGGAATTGAAATCGTTGCTTTGGGCATGGCCTCCATGGATATACTGGATCAGTTAGATTTAGAAAAAATCCAGATCAGGCTACTCCCGGCTACGCGAATGTACAGCCTATACCTGTCGAAACAGGCAATGGATATCGCAGAACTTGATTTGTAGGAAAAGGTGGAGCTTACTAATAGCTCCACCCTTTTCGTCATTTGGCTTGGACAACCCAGACGCCCATTCGTTGAGCATAGTCTATGGTGTTCTTCGTCCCGCTGGGTCGGCCGTTCCACACGGCGATTACCCTGGCGGCGTGATCCACCATCCACTCATTCCGCCGCTGGAAGCAACTGCGGCTGTACCCTGGGCAGATGAACCGCACAAGGTCAGCGGCAGACAGGATCGCCTGGTAGCGTTCCTGCCAGCTCTGCTTCCACCCTCGCTCGAAGCCCTGGTACGGGCAAGCGCAAATCAGCCGGACAGCTTCGCCGGCGTCCCGGAGCCGGAGCACGATCTCCGCTGCCCAGATGTCCACGCCACGAGCCATACCGGTAATAAAGACATTGAATCCGTCAGCAATAGCCTGGCGGATTTCTTTTTCCAGAGCCGCAGTCACCACGCCCTCTGGGGCCTGCAGCTTTTCCGGCCTATGCCCGGTGAAACAGCACCGATGCATCCTCTTCTCTGCTTCTGTTGCCATGACCGCACCTCCACCACCTGAATACTTGACCTCTTTACAGTTTAACATAACGGTAGTTTCAATACAAGTTAGCTGTATCGGAGCCACCGAGTTGAACGGTAAAATAGTTACAGGAAGGTGGTGGCGCAATGGACACAAACCAGAGGCTCCGGCGGTTACTGGATGAACGGGGCTGGACGGAATATAAGCTGTCTAAGGTCTGCGGCCTGTCGCAGTCAACCTTGGCAAATATTTTTAAGCGGAACACCGTGCCTTCCATCACCACGTTAGAGGTCATCTGCAAAGGCTTCGGGATCACCCTCTCACAGTTTTTCGCAGATGGGGAAATGGTAGAGATGACCCCGGAACTCAAAGAGGTGTTTGAGAGCTGGATGGTTCTCACCCCCTCCCAGAAATCCGCCGCCTTACAGATGCTCAAAGCCATGAGCCAGAACGAATAAATAGGAAGCCTTCGGGCTTCTTATTTTTTTGCCCCCAATACCGTTACTTTGAGCGTCTGTTATCGTTCAGTATAACACCAAAGTCGGATTTCCCGGTATAATAAATGGTGCGCCGGCTCCAAGCTGCTGTGGTTGGTGGATACCCTGCTGCCACAATCATGCAGCGGGAGGGGGTGAACGACCATAAAAGTAATAAAGAAAACACCACTTCGCCCCCGTGGACGCAGCGATGAAAACCGGCAGGCTCAGAAGGACGCTATCCGCACCGCATACGCCAATGGTCCCCAGAAGGAGGTTCAGATTATTCCCGCCAAGCGGGATCTGGTGACCGAGGAAACCAAGAAGAAGCTCCGCGTCTGCGCCTACTGCCGTGTCAGTACCGATGAGGACACCCAGGCAACCAGCTATGAGCTGCAGGTGCAGAACTACACAAAAATGATCCATGAAAACCCGGAATGGGAGTTCGCAGGTATTTTGCGGATGAAGGCATCTCTGGCACCTCGGTCCTCCACCGTGAGCACTTTCTGGAGATGATCGAAAAGTGCAAAGCGGGAGAAATCGACCTGATCATCACCAAGCAGGTCAGCCGATTTGCCCGGAATGTGCTGGACAGCCTGAACTACATCTATATGCTCCGCAGGCTGGATCCGCCCGTGGGCGTCTATTTCGAAGCGGAAAAGCTCAACACCCTGGATAAGAGCAGCGACATGATCATCACCGTTCTCAGCTTAGTCGCCCAGAGCGAATCCGAGCAGAAGTCCAACAGCCTCAAGTGGTCTTTTAAGAGACGCAGGGCGCAGGGCTTGGGCGTCTATCCCAATTGGGCGCTCCTCGGCTATAAGGGGCGTGCCTGGGAGATCGATGAGGACGAAGCGGATGTGGTGCGAACCATATACAGTCTTTATCTGGAGGGCTACTCATCCCCCCAGATCGCAGATTTCCTTACAAAGAGCGGCATACCTACCGTCAAGGGTCTATCGTCTTGGAGTTCCGGCAGCGTCCTTGGCATCCTCCGCAACGAAAAATACTGTGGAGACGCCTTGTGTCAAAAAACAGTGACGATAGACTTCTTTACCCACAAGAGCGTGAAGAACAACGGCCTGGAGACGCAGTACTTCATCGAGGGTCACCACGACCCCATCATCGAAAAGAGCGACTGGCTGACTGCGCAGCAGATCCGTAAGGAGCGGAGATACACGAAAAACCGTTCCCGGCGCGGAAAGCCCCGCTACATCGTGAAAGGGCCTCTGGCCGGTTTCCTGATCGTTAACCCGGATTGGGCGACAGAGTACATCGAGTCCCTGTTCCAAACGCTGTCCACCCAGGCCGAACCCACCGTGTCCCCCTTACTGGAGGACGATGAAAACTTTACAATTTCAAAGGAGTAATCACTATGTCTATTCTTAGCAATTTTACTGTCGTTGACCTCATCAAGACCCGTTCCGCTTCCGTTGCCACCATCACCGGCAAGGTTCTGAAGCTGAACATCCAGACCGCCGCCGAGCTGCACTACGCTCCGTATGTGCAGGTGCTCGTCAACCCCAAGGACAAGCAGTTCGCCATCCGGGCCTGCAAGGAGGACGCTCCCAACGCCATCGCCTTCTCCAAGCCTGAGCACGAGCAGAAGTACGCCATCAAAATCAGTTCTGCCGCCGTGGTCGATCTGATCCGCAAGATGGGCGAGTGGTCTGAGGAGGACAACTGGAATGTTCCGGGCATCTACTTCGCCGATGAGCAGGCGCTCGTCTACGATCTTGGCGCGGCCTTCCGCCCCTCTCCCCGCGGTGGGTGGACCGCCAAACGGCAGAAGGAAGCCGCTGCTGCCGCCGCACTCTCCTCCGCTGAGGCAACCGAAGACTAACACATAAAAAGGCGCCGGGTTGATTTTCCTATCAGTCCGGCGCCTGTCAGTTAGATTAATCCGTAGAAATAATGAAGTTTTTCACCGCCATACCCTTGACAAAACTGGCCGGGATGGCTATAATATGTGTAAGCTAACGAGCTAACAAGCATATTAGCGAAAATTCACCATAAAATGTGAAGATGAAAGACCCGCAAGTAAGTCCCGTAAAGGGCAAGAGTAAGGGCGAATTATTAGTGAAAAGGTGAATATGATGAACACACAAAATCTTACATTCGGAGAGTTCCTACAGAGGAAACGGGAGGAAAAGCAAATAACGCTCCGAAAAATGGCCGAAATGCTCCATGTGTCCGCACCCTATCTCAGCGACATCGAGAAGGGCCGCCGCAACCCGCCGGAAATGGAGAAGCTGGAGCAGATCTCTCAAATCCTCCTCCTCACAGACGAAGAAAAGTCCGCCATGCTCGACCTGGCGGGTAAGATGCGCAATTCCGTGGCCCCCGACCTGCCGGAGTACATCATCGGCAGAGATTATGTCTCCGCTGCCCTGCGCACTGCCCGTGATCTGGACGCCGGGGAAGCCGAGTGGATGCGCTTCGTGGATGAACTCAAGAAGCGAAAGGGGTAATCTCAATCCATGTACACACCCTCGTACCGAGTCCGGGGCCGCGGCGTCCCTATCCTCAGCAAACCTGAAATCGATACTATCGGAGAAAACTTCGTGCGGGATTTCCAACCGTCCGTCTTGACGAATCCCGCACCTGTTGACATAGAGTCTTTCGTAGAGAACTACCTTGGCATGACCCCCGACTACCAGCTTCTATCCCACAACGGGATTTACCTGGGGATGACGGTGTTTAACGACACAAACCGGGTCATAGTTTTCTCACAGGAGACAGGGAGAGCTGAGTACATCAGCGCCAAGGCCCACACGGTCATTATCGATACGCGGCTGCTGGAGGAAAACCAGCAGCACCGCTACCGCTTTACCCTCGGTCACGAGGGTGGCCATGATATATTCCACACCGGCTACTTTTCCTACGACCCCAATCAGATATGTATGTTTGACACTGCCATGACGCCCATGATCCAGTGCCGAATGGACGCCGGCTGCAAAAAGGGCGACCGGAAACTGTGGACTGACCATGACTGGATGGAGTGGCAGGCAAACTACTTCTCCTCCGCCATCCTCATGCCCAAATGTGCGGTGCAGCTCGTGGCAAACAAGTACCCCCGCAACTCTTTGATGGAAAATCTGGTCAGCCGCGCCAGGCTGGTCAGCGATGTCTCCAATACCTTTGATGTCTCTACCGAAGCGGCGGTGATCCGGCTGAAGGACATGGGATACATTCCTTCCGATGACCAGACAAGCTATTCCGCTTTCACCGCACTGATGGATTTCGCTTCCATCGCTATCTGACGCCAAGCTCACAGCGGGTATCCCGCCCGCTGTGTTTTTTTACCCACAGTGTTAGCAAGTTAGCTTACATAGGGAATTTCAATCTGGAGGTGGTGCCTATCAATAACCGAGGGAAGGAGGACGTCCGTGGAAGAAATCCGCGACTGTAAAAACCGGCTCGTCTGCAAAGGCGATGCCCGGACTGGCTTGATCCAGTCCTTCTACAAAGGCCAGCGCATGGAAACCCGGCTGGCTCTGGGCCAACAGCTCGAAATCGAGCGGCAGCCCACCAGGACAACCATCACCAGGGTTAATGACGCAGCTTTCCAAGTGGAGAGCTATGACTGCGCCGAGTTCGGCGCATAACCGAATACGAATCCGCAGAGCTGCATGACGGCCAGGATAATAAATCGCCCATAACAGGGCGGTCTGTTATCCCGGCCGTTTTTTGCTGCTCTACGGATTACAGCTGTGGCTCTGCGGTTTCGAAGTTGACCTTTTATCACTTCAAACCACTGAAAAGGAGCCACAGTTATGAAAATTCAGTACAAATTCGCCACAGAGACCATTTCCATTGATGTTCCCGATGATTGGGGCGAAATCCTCATCGACCTGGATCGTCAGGAGTACAACAACGATCATAAGGAGACCCGTCGGCACTACTCGCTGGAGGGCAAGGTCTACGAAGGCATGGACTACGCCGTGGAAGACCCTGGCCTGGAAGCCCTCTTTGCCGGCCCCACCGATGAGGAGCGGCTCCACACCGCAATCCGGCAGCTCTCCCCTGACCAGCAGGAAATGGTCCGGGCCATCTTTTTTGAAAATGTGAGCGTCAACGACTACGCCGCCCGGATGGGCGTGACGCAGTCCGCCATTTCCCACCGTTTGCAGACGGTGAAGAAAAAATTGAAAAAACTTCTGGGCTGACCCTCATATCCGCCCGTTCTCCTGGCCGTATGTCGGAAGGAGCAAAAAAAGCAGCCTTCCAGAAAGGATGAACGCCATGAGGCACAAGCTGAAGATCAGCGTGTCCAAGGAGCCGCAGAACGGCGGGGTGGTCAGATGCCGCAGTGTGACGCTGCGGGAGAAGATGCTCACCCGGCTCCTGGGCCGCAAAGAGCGTGTGATGATCCTCATTCCCGGCAACACCGTGGAATCCCTGGACATTACCGAGCTGCCGGAGGGAGGTGCGGCCTGTGAGTAAGATCAAGTTCCTCCTGGATGTGGTGGAGGATATGCGCTCCCTCGCCGACAGTCTCCAATCTTTGGCAGACGCCATGACCCAGGGAGAGCCCCCGAAAGCCGAGCCGATACAGAAAGCCTCTCCACCCCCTCCCAAGGAGCCGGCGGTCACGCTGGAGCAGGTTCGGTCGGTGCTGGCTGAAAAAAGCCATGACGGGAAGACCGAAGCCGTCCGGGAACTGCTGCAGAAGTACGGCGCTCCCAAGCTGTCGGCGGTAGACCCCAAGCACTACCCGGCGCTGCTGAAGGATGCGGAGGTGCTCTGATGCCGCCCTCCAAACACGCCGTTCTCTCTGCCAGCGGCGCCCATCGATGGCTCCACTGTAACCCTTCGGCACGACTGGAGCTGGAGTTCGCCGACCGGGAGACGGAAGCCGCAGCCGAAGGCACCGCTGCTCACGCTCTGGCTGAGCACAAGCTCAAAAAGGCGCTGAAGCTGCGTTCCCGGAAGCCCGTCAGCCCATATGACTGCGATGAAATGGACGCCTATACCGATGGGTATGTGGAGTTTGTGCTGGAACAGCTGGAGGAAACAAAGGCGCTCTGCGCCGACCCTCTTGTCCTCATCGAACAGCGGCTGGACTTCTCCTGCTATGTGCCGGACGGCTTCGGCACTGGCGACTGCCTGATCGTGGCGGACAAGCTCCTGCACATCATTGATTTCAAGTATGGGCAGGGCGTCCTGGTGGACGCGGAGGAGAATCCCCAGATGATGCTGTACGCCCTGGGCGCCCTCCGGCAGTTCGACCACCTCTACGACATTGCCCAGGTCGCCATGAGCATCTACCAGCCCCGCCGGGAGAATGTGTCCACCTGGACAATCTCCGTGGAGCAGCTCATGGAGTGGGCGGAACAAACCCTCAAGCCCAAGGCGGAAATGGCCTACCAGGGTGAAGGGGACTATGTCCCTGGCCCCTGGTGTACCTTCTGCAAAGCGGCGGTGAAGTGCCGCGCCAGAGCGGAAGCCAAGCTCCAGCTCGCCAAGTACGAGTTCGCCATGCCGCCGCTCCTCACCGATGCGGAGATCGAGGACATACTCTCCCATCTGCCCGGCCTGACCAAGTGGGCCGGCGAAATCGAAGCCTACGCCCAGGACGCCGCCATTCATCACGGCAAGGTGTGGCAAGGCTTCAAACTGGTGGAGAGCCGCACCAACCGCAAATACACAGACGAGGAAGCCGTGATCCGCGCTGCCAACGCCGCCGGGTACCACGATATCTTCAAGAAGACCCTCATCCCCATCACCGAGATGGAGAAGCTCATGGGTAAAAAGGCCTTTGCTGAGATCCTCGGCAGCCTGGTCGAAAAGCCCAAGGGCAGGCCGACCCTGGTTCCGGTATCCGACCGGCGTCCGGCCATCACCACGATGGATGCCGCCCAAGAATTTACTGAAATTACGGAGGTATAACGATATGTCTATCAATCACAAGAACCCGACCAAGGTGGTCACCGGTGTTGTCCGCCTGTCCTACGCCAACGTCTGGGAGCCGGCTTCCATCAACGGAAACAACCCCAAGTACAGCGTTTCCCTCATCATCCCCAAGACCGACACCAAGACCATCGATGCCATCAACGCCGCCGTGGACGCCGCTATCAAGGACGGAGCCGCCAAGTTCGGCGGCAAGATCCCCAACAAGGCCGCGCTGAAGCTCCCCCTGCGGGACGGTGATCTGGAGCGGGACGATGAAGCCTACAAGGGCGCCTACTTCGTCAACGCCAACAGCACCACCGCACCCCAGATTGTGGACCGCTCCGTGGAGCCCATCCTGGACCGCGCCGAAGTCTATTCCGGCTGCTACGCCCGTGTGTCCATCAACTTCTACGCCTTCAACTCCAACGGGAACCGCGGCATCGCCTGCGGCCTGGGCAACATCCAGAAGGTGCGGGACGGAGAACCTCTGGGCGGTCGTTCCTCTGCTGCCGATGACTTCTCCACCGATTTCGATGACGATTTCCTTTCCTAACAACCATCCGGCAAGGGTGGCGGAGGGCGACCTCTGCCGCCCTTATGCCGCAGGAGAGGAGGTCCTATGAAAACGCTATCCATCGACATTGAAACCTTTTCCCCGGAGCCGCTGGCCAAGTGCGGCGTGTACCGTTACTGCCAGGCCCCGGAGTTTGAAGTGCTGTTGTTCGGCTATTCCGTGGACAGCGGCCCCGTCCGGGTGGTGGATCTCACCGCCGACGAACGCATCCCCGCCGATGTGCTGGCTGCGCTGACCGACCCAGCGGTATCCAAGTGGGCCTTCAACGCACAGTTCGAGCGGGTGTGTCTCTCCCGGTACCTGGGGTACCCTGTCGGACAATACCTGAACCCTGACTCCTGGTACTGCACCATGGTGTGGTCTGCTACCCTGGGTCTGCCCCTCTCTCTGGAGGGGGGCCGGCGCCGTGCTGGGCCTGGAGAAGCAGAAACTCAAGGAGGGCAAAGACCTGGTGCGCTATTTCTGTACGCCGGCAAAGGCCAGGGATGGCTCCACCTTCCGCCGCCTTCCTACAGACGCGCCGGAGAAGTGGGCCGCGTTCAAGGCCTACAACCTCCGGGATGTGGAGACGGAGATGTCCATCCAGCAGAAACTGTCCCGTTTCCCGGTCTCCCAGGAGGAGTGGGAGAACTACCATCTCGACCAGCGCATCAACGACCGGGGGATTCTGCTGGACCGCGCTCTGGTGACCCAGGCTATCCGCTGTGACGAGCGGTTCAAGCGCACCCATCTGGAACAGGCCCGCTCGGTCACCGGGCTGGAGAACCCCAACAGCCCCGCCCAGCTCAAAGCGTGGCTGGCGGAAAAGGGTGTGGAAGCCGAGTCCCTCTCCAAAGCATCCGTACTGGAACTTCTGTCCCATGCGGAGGGTGAGGTGGAGCTGGCCCTGTCCCTGCGGCAGGAGCTGGCCAAGAGCAGCGTCAAGAAATACACCGCTATGGAGTCAGTGGTCTGTCCGGATGACCGCGCCCGTGGGCTGATCCAGTTCTACGGAGCCAATCGAACCGGCAGATTTGCCGGGCGGCTCATCCAGGTGCAGAACCTTCCGCAGAACCATCTGCCCGATTTGAAACAATCCAGGACGCTGGTGCGGGACGGGCGCTTTGACGCCGTGGAGCTGCTCTACGATTCTGTCCCGCTGGTGCTCTCCGAACTGATCCGCACCGCCTTTATCCCCAAGCCGGGATGCCGCTTCTTCGTGGCGGACTTTTCGGCCATCGAAGCGCGGGTCATCGCCTGGATCGCTGGGGAGCAGTGGCGGCAGGAGGTGTTTGCCCAGGGCGGTGACATCTACTGCGCTTCGGCCAGCCAGATGTTCCATGTCCCCGTGGTCAAACACGGCGTCAACGGCCATCTCCGGCAGAAGGGCAAAATTGCGGAGCTGGCCCTGGGCTACGGCGGCTCAGTGGGGGCGCTGAAAGCCATGGGCGCACTGAACTACGGTTTGACCGAGGAGGAGCTGAAGCCCTTGGTGGACGCATGGCGTCAGTCCAACCCCCGGATCGTGAAGTTCTGGTGGGACGTGGACCGCGCCGCCACCACCTGCGTCCGGGACAGAGTCCCCGCCGAGACACACGGCATCCGCTTCCTCTACCAGAGCGGCATGATGTTCATCGTGCTCCCCTCCGGCAGAAAGCTGGTGTATGTGAAGCCCAAGATGGGCGTCAATCGATACGGCAGCGAATCCGTCACCTATGAAGGTGTCGGAGAACAGAAAAAGTGGCTGCGGTTGGAAAGCTACGGCCCAAAATTCGTGGAAAATATCGTCCAGGCCACCGCCCGCGACATCCTGGTGGAAGCCATGCGCCGGTTGGAGTCGGCGGGGTACCAAATCGTGATGCACGTTCATGATGAAGCGGTGATCGAAGCGCCGATGGATTCCTCCCTGGAGGACATCTGCGCCATCATGGGTCAGACCCCAGCCTGGGCGGGAGGGCTGCTGCTCCGCGCGGACGGTTATGTCTGCGACTTCTATCAGAAAGACTGAGGTGACCCTTATGGGAATCAACAAATACAACTGTGAGGGCTACTATGACCCCACACCTTACGAAGCCTTAACCCGGATCGAGAACGAGGCGCGCAAGCTCCACTCCTTCCGTCCGGTGGTTTACATCTGCTCTCCGCTATCCGGGAATGTGGAGGGCAACCAGGAAAAGGCGGCGCGCTACTGCCGCTTCGCGGTGGACACCGGGTATATCCCCATCGCGCCCCATCTGTACTTTCCCCGGTTTATGAACGATGCCAACCCCAGAGAGCGGGATCTGGCCCTCTTCATGGACATTGTCCTGCTCACCAAATGCGCCCAGCTCTGGGTGTTCGGAGAAACCATCTCCAAGGGTATGAGCATAGAAATCGAGAAGGCCAAGCGCAAAGGCCAGACCATCCGCTACTTTACCGAGAACTGCCAGGAGGTGACAGTATGAAAATCGCTGTCGGCAACAGCCGCATGGATAAGAAGTGGAAAAATCGGGATGTTTCCTGGGAGGATCTGTGCAACCGGGTCAGCTCCACCATCCGCACCACGGAAACGGTGGAGGAATACCGCAAGCTGAAGAAGGGCGCCCAAGACAGCATCAAGGATGTGGGCGGCTTTGTTGGCGGTCAGCTCCGGGAAGGCCGGCGCAAAAACGGCATGGTGCTCTGCCGCTCTATGCTCACCCTGGACATGGACTATGGTGAGCCGGGGATCTGGGACGAAATTGACCTGCTTCACGATTTCCAGTGCTGCGTCTATTCCACCCATAAACACACGCCGGAGCATCCCCGGCTGCGGATGATCATCCCCCTGGTCCGCGACATCACCGAGGAGGAGTATCCTGCGGTGGCCCGGATGGTGGCCAAGGAGATCGGCATTGACCTGTTTGACGATACCACCTATGAAGCCTGCCGCCTGATGTACTGGCCATCTACCTCGGCAAACGGCGAGTTCTTCTACAAGACCAAGGACGGCCCTCTGCTGGACCCGGACGCCTATCTCGCCAAATACGCCGATTGGCATGACGCTTCCACCTGGCCGGTTTCCTCCCGGCAGTCTGAAGCGGTGCGCAGGAGCATCACCCAACAGGCCGACCCTCTGGAAAAGCCCGGCATCGTGGGCGCTTTCTGCCGCGCCCATACCATTGAGGAAGCAATCGAAACCTTCCTTTCCGATGTCTACGAACCGTCCTCCATGAACGGACGGTACGACTATATCCCCGCCGACTCCGCCGCCGGCGTGGTGGTGTACGATGGAAAGTTTGCCTACAGCCACCACGCCACCGATCCGGTCTGCGGCAAGCTGTTAAACGCCTTCGACCTGGTGCGGCTCCACAAATTCCGGGAGCTGGACGAAAACACAGGGCTGGACACTCCGCCGGGCAAGCTGCCCTCCTTCAAAGCCATGAGCGACCTTGCCCTGGCGGACGATAAGGTCAAAGCGGTCTTCGCCGAAGAGCGCATCGCCCAGGCCAGCGCCGAGTTTTCCGATGAGGACTGGCAAAACGGCCTGGAACTGGACAAGTCCGGCCATGTGAAGAACACCCTGCACAACCTGACCCTCATTCTGGAGAACGACCCCAACCTCAAGGGCGTGGTATTCAACCAGCTCCTGGACGGGATGGAGATCAAGGGCGAGGTACCTTGGAAGCATCCATCCAAGTTCTGGCGGGACGCCGATGACGCCCAGCTCATCAGCTATGTGGACACCCACTACGGCACCTTCTCCGCACGGAACTACGACATCGCCGTGACCAAGGTGGCGGATGACCGGGCCTATCATCCCATTCGTGAGTTCATCGAGAGTCTGCCGGAGTGGGACAAGATCCCCCGCGTGGACACCCTGCTGGTGGACTATCTGGGCGCCGCCGACACCGCCTATGTCCGGGCGGTGACCCGAAAGACCCTCTGCGCCGCCATCAGCCGGGTACTGCGTCCGGGCTGCAAGTTTGACTCCATGCTGGTGCTCAACGGCCCCCAAGGTGTGGGTAAGAGCACCCTCATCGCCAAGCTGGCCGGAGAGTGGTTTTCGGACAGCTTGAACCTGGGCGACACCAAGGACAAGACCGCCGCCGAGAAGCTCCAGGGGTACTGGATTTTGGAGATCGGCGAGCTGGCCGGGCTGAAGAAAGCCGAGGTAGAAACGCTGCGCTCCTTCCTCTCCCGGCAGAACGACATCTATCGTGCTGCCTTTGGCAAACGGGCCACACCCCATCTGCGTCAGTGCGTGTTCTTCGGTACCACCAACGCCGAGTCCGGCTATCTGCGGGATACCACCGGCAACCGTCGCTTCTGGCCGGTCAAGACCCCCGGCAGCGGAAAGAAGCAGTCCTGGAACCTGACCCACAAGGAGATCCTCCAGATTTGGGCGGAAGCTCTCGTGTATGTGCGGCAGGGTGAGAAGCTCTACCTCTCTCCCGAAATGGACGCGCTGGCCAAGGACGAGCAGCGGGAAGCCATGGAGTCCGATGAGCGCGAAGGGCTGGTGCGGGAGTACCTGGATACCCTGCTGCCGGAACGCTGGGCCGAGATGGACCTCTTTGAACGCCGCAACTTCCTCACCGGCTCCGACTTCGGCGGCCTGCAGGAGAAGGGTACTGTGAAGCGCACCAGTGTGTCCAACATGGAGATCTGGTGCGAGTGCTTTGGCAAGGAACGGGCCAACCTGCGCCGCACCGACAGCAATGAGTTGACGGGTATACTTGCGCGGCTGGGCTGGAAACGGGCGGAGAGCAAGGTGCGCATCCCCCTCTATGGGCCGCAGTACGTCTTTGTTCCGAAGGGATGTTCCCAATGAAGAGATGCTCAGGTAGAAATTTCGGGAACAAGTTCCCAGGGGCAGCTCCGTACTTTGGAACCCCCGCCGGAACATTCCATGGGAACGGCGGAAGCCCTATAAGCGGCAAGGAAAACAGGCTTTCTTGTTCCTGTGTTCCCAACATTTCTTATATATCGAAAGATAAAGGAAATAAGGGTCATCAGCACGCGAAACACGCATATACGCGCATAAGGGGATTTTTCGGTTCCCGGAACACAGGAGGCCGATATGCGAGAGAAAGCCATTGAAGTCAAACTGGTGAAGGCCGTCCGAATCATGGGCGGTCTCGCGCCCAAGTTTATAAGCCCTGGGTTTGATGGAGTGCCAGACCGCCTGGTGCTCCTCCCCAAGGGGAAAATCGCCTTCATTGAGCTGAAAGCGCCCGGCAAGGCGCTCCGGCCTTTGCAGATAAGGCGGAAGCAGCAGTTGGAAGCCTTGGGCTTTCCGGTGTACCGCATCGACAGCCCGGAGCAGATTGGAGGGATACTCGATGAAATACAGTCCTCATAAATACCAGACCTACGCCACGGACTTCATCCTGGAGCATCCCGTTTCGGCGGTGTTCCTCGACATGGGCCTTGGCAAGAGCGTCATCACCCTGACCGCCATCTTCGACCTCTGTCTGGACAGCTTCCTGGTTCGTAAGGTGCTGGTCATCGCTCCGCTCCGCGTGGCTGCGGACACCTGGCCAGGTGAGATCGAGAAGTGGGACCACCTGCGAGGGCTTACCTACTCGGTAGCGGTGGGAAACGAAGCCCAGCGCAAAGCGGCGCTCCTGCAGAGGGTCAGCGTGTACATCATCAACCGGGAGAATGTCCAGTGGCTGGTGGAGGACAGCGGTCTGCCCTTCGACTATGACATGGTGGTCATCGATGAGCTGTCATCCTTCAAAAGCTACCAGGCCAAGCGGTTCCGCGCTCTGCTGAAGGTGCGATCCAGCGTCAAGCGCATCGTGGGCCTGACCGGCACGCCCTCCTCAAACGGACTCATGGATTTATGGGCGGAGTTCCGAGTGCTGGACATGGGCAGACGCCTGGGCCGGTTCATCACCCGGTACCGCAGCGCCTACTTCCAGCCGGACAAGCGCAACGCCCAAGTGGTGTTCTCCTACAAGCCCCTGCCGGGAGCCGAGGACGCCATCTATGAGAAGATCTCCGACATCACCATCTCCATGCGGGCCGGCGACTATCTGGATATGCCGGAATGCGTGGTCAACGAGGTCAAGGTCGCCCTCTCCGAAAAGGAGCGGCAAGCCTACGACACCATGAGGGCGGAACTGGTGCTCTCCCTGAACGGCGAAGAGGTGGACGCCGGGAACGCGGCGGCTCTGGCAAACAAGCTCTCCCAGATGGCAAACGGTGCTGTGTATGGAGAGGACAAACGGGTGCTCCGGCTGCACGACCGCAAGCTGGACGCACTGGAGGACCTCATCGAAGCCTCCAACGGCAAGCCCGTCCTGGTGGCCTACTGGTTCAAGCACGACCTGGAGCGCATCCGGGAGCGGTTCACCGTTCGGGAGATCAAGACCAGCCGGGACATCGCCGATTGGAACCAGGGCAAGATCCCGGTGGCGGTCATCCACCCGGCCTCCGCCGGTCATGGGCTGAACCTGCAGTCCGGCGGTTCCACCCTCGTCTGGTTCGGGCTGACCTGGTCGCTGGAACTTTACCAGCAGACCAACGCCCGGCTCTGGCGGCAGGGGCAGAAAGACCAAACCGTGGTCATCCACCACATTATTACGAAGAACACCATTGATGAGCGGATCATGTCCGCCCTTCAAAAGAAGGAACGGGCGCAGTCGGCTCTGATCAACGCAGTCAAAGCGGATCTGGAGGTGCGAAAATGACAGCGAAAGAATATTTATCCCAAGCCCGGCTTCTGGACGCCCGGATCAACGCCAAAATCCAGCAGGTCGCGGCTCTCAACGATTTGGCCACCCACGCCACGGCTACCCTTACGGGGATGCCCCGCAACCCCAACCGCTCCGAGTCCCGCATGGCGGAAGCGGTGGTCAAGATCGTGGATTTGCAAAACGAGATCAACCACGACATCGATGAACTGGTGGATTTGAAGCGGGAGATCACCCGGCGGGTGAAATCCATCCCCAACGCCGAGTACCAGCTCCTTTTAGAGAAGCGGTATCTGTGCTTCATGCCCTGGGAGAAGATCGCCGTGGATATGGGCTATTCCATCCAGCACATCTACCGTCTCCACGACTGGGCGCTGCGGGAATTTCCCGTCCCCCCAGGAAACATGAGAGTTCGATGTATTGAATGAGAGTAGCTCCGTAGTGTATCATTAAAATTGCCAAAAGAATCAAGCAAGCCATCGTGGGGCCATCCCTGCGGTGGCTTTTCTTATGCCCGGAAGGAGGTGGAACGGTGCCCACAAAGCCCAAGCGCCCCTGTTCGTATCCCGGCTGCCCCAAGCTGACGGACGGCAGGTTCTGCGAGGAGCACGCCAAGGCGGAGGCCAAACGCTACGAGAAGTACGACCGTGACCCGGCTGTACGCCGCAGGTATGGCCGCGCCTGGAAGCGCATCCGCGACCGGTACATCCAGGAGCATCCGCTGTGTGAGCTGTGCCAGCGGGATGGCAGGCTGACCCCCGCCGAAGAGGTGCATCACAAGGTACCTCTCTCTGAGGGCGGCACACACGCACGGGACAACCTCGTTGCCCTCTGTAAATCCTGCCACGCCAGAATCCACGCCCAGTGCGGGGACCGCTGGCACAAGCACTGACCCGGTAGGGGGATAAAAATCTCTACAGCCTGTGGGCCGTGCAACGGGCCGGGGGTCTCGCGCACAAAATCGCGGTTTCAAAGGGGGTATATACCCCAGGCCGAGAAAGGAGGAAGTCTGTGGCCAAAGACGGTACCAACCGCGGCGGCGCCCGTGCTGGTGCCGGCGCAAAGAGAAAGCCCCTCACCGACAAGATCGCCGAGGGAAATCCAGGCAGAAGGAAGCTGACTGTCATCGACTTTCAGGACACAGCCGATTTAGAAGGTCAGCCCATGCCGAAACCATCAGCCATGCTGTCCGCCACCCAGAAGGATGGCAAGACGCTGGTCGCCGCCGAGGTCTTTGAGAAGACCTGGACCTGGCTGGCGGAGCGGGGCTGCGTCGCTCTCGTTTCCCCGCAGCTTTTGGAGCGATACGCCATGAGCGTGGCCCGCTGGATACAGTGCGAGGAGGCCATCACCGAATACGGTTTCCTCGCCAAGCACCCCACCACGGGGAACGCCATTCAAAGCCCCTATGTGGCGATGAGTCAGAACTTCATGTCCCAGACCAACCGCCTGTGGATGGAGATCTACCAGATCGTCAAGGAGAACTGTTCCAGCGAGTACGGCGGGGCCACGCCCCAGGACGATGTGATGGAGCGGCTGCTGTCCGCTCGGAAAGGAAACTGATATGACAAAATACAAAACGACTGAGAGCGTGCGGCGCGGTCACCCGGACAAGCTGTGCGACCTGATCGCCGACAGCATTCTGGACGAGTGCCTGCGGCATGACCGCTATTCCCGCTGCGCCTGTGAGGTCATGGCCACCAAGGGAAAAATCTTCGTCTGCGGGGAGATCACCTGCGCGGCGAAGATCAATATCCGCTCGGTGGTACGGAAAGTCCTCCGCAAGGTGGGCTACAACCCCATGAAATTCATCGTGTTCGTCTATGTTCACCGGCAGAGTCCCGACATCGCCGGCGGCGTGGATTCCGCTCTGGAGGTACGGAATAGCTGCAGCGAGGATGTGTTTGCTTCCACCGGTGCCGGCGACCAGGGCACCGTGTACGGTTACGCCACCAAGGAGACCTGGGCCCGTCTGCCCGTCCCGGTGGTCTTTGCGAATGAAATCTGCAAAGGGCTGGATGATGCCATGCACGATGGAACCATCCGTGGCATCGGCCCCGATGGCAAGGCCCAGGTGACCGTGGCCTATGAGGACGGAAAACCCGTGGGCGCCAAGAACATTGTGGTATCCGTCCAGCACGATGCGGACAAGGATCTGGAGGAGCTTCGCCGGGAGATCATCTCGGAAGTGCTGTATCCCATCCTGGACCGCTTCGATTTCCCCAAGGATGCGGAGATCCTCATCAACCCCTCCGGCAGGTTTGTGGAGGGCGGTCCCGCTGCTGACACCGGCCTGACCGGCAGGAAGCTGATGGTGGACACCTACGGCGGTCTTGCCGCCCATGGCGGCGGAGCCTTCTCCGGGAAGGATCCCACTAAGGTGGACCGCAGCGCCGCTTACATGGCCAGAGCCATCGCCCGGAACGTGGTGGGCGCGTGGCTGGCGGAGGAATGCCAGGTGTCCATCTCCTACGCTATCGGTAAGGCGGAACCCACCGCTGTGGAGATCGACACCTTCGGCACCGCCAGGGTGGACGAGGATGTGATTCGGCTGGCGGTGCTGGATGTGTTCGACCTGCGGCCCGCTGCCATCATGTCCCTGCTGCATCTTCGCGCTCCCATCTATGCTGACACCGCCGCCTGCGGCCACTTCAACGGCTACAAGTTCAACTGGGAGAACCTCGACAAGACCGAGGAGCTGAGAAAGGCGGTGGAAAAGTATGCTGATTGAGCGCAAACACACCGCCGACCTTATCCCCGCCGACTACAATCCCCGCAAGGACTTAAAGCCCGGCGACCCGGAGTACGACAAGCTAAAACGCTCTATGGAGCAGTTCGGCTATGTGGAGCCGGTGATCTGGAACAAGGCCACCGGTCGGGTGGTGGGCGGTCATCAGCGGCTGAAGGTGCTCATGGACATGAGCGTCACCGAGGTGGAGTGCGTGGTGGTGGAGATGGATGAGGAGCGGGAAAAAGCCCTCAACATCGCCCTCAACAAAATCTCCGGCGATTGGGACAAGGACAAGCTGATGCTACTCATCTCCGACCTGCAGGGCGCTGACTTTGATGTGTCCCTCACCGGCTTTGACCCCGCCGAGATTGATGACCTCTTCAAGGACAGCTTGAAGGATGAGGTCAAGGATGACGAATTCGATGTGGACGCCGAGCTGCAGAAGCCTACTATCACCAACGCCGGGGATGTGTGGACGCTGGGGCGGCACCGGCTTGTCTGCGGGGACAGCACCAAGCCGGAGACCTTCGCCCTGCTGATGGACGGTCTGAAGGCCAACCTGGTCATCACCGACCCGCCCTACAATGTCAACTACGAGGGCGGCGCCGGGAAGATCAAGAACGACAACATGGAGAACGCCGCCTTCTATGATTTCCTGCTGGCGGCGTTTCAAAATACCGAGGAAGCCATGGCGGACGATGCCTCCATCTATGTGTTCCATGCGGACACCGAGGGGCTGAACTTCCGAAAGGCGTTCTCTGACGCCGGCTTCTACCTCTCCGGGACGTGCATCTGGAAAAAACAGTCCCTGGTGCTGGGCCGTTCGCCCTACCAGTGGCAGCATGAGCCGATCCTCTTCGGCTGGAAGAAGAAAGGCAGACACCAGTGGTACACCGGGCGGAAGGAGTCCACCATCTGGGAGTTCGACAAGCCCAAGAAGAACAAGGACCACCCGACCATGAAGCCTGTCCCGCTCCTGGCCTATCCCATTCTCAACTCCTCCATGAGCAACGCCATTGTGCTGGACCCGTTCGGCGGTTCCGGCAGTACCCTCATCGCCTGTGAGCAGACCGACCGCATCTGCCGCACCATCGAGCTGGATGAAAAGTTCTGCGATGTCATCGTGAAGCGGTACATCGAGCAGGTGGGCAAGGCGGACGGTGTATCCCTCCAGCGGGACGGCCTGACCTACCGCTATGAAGAGGTGGTCGGGGACGATGCGGAAGACATCCCGTTGTTCTGAGGAGGTAAGCATGGAATCGAATACAGCTTTGACCCTCGGCAGCCTCTTCGATGGCTCCGGGGGGTTTCCTTTGG
>ULNA01013654.1_pt1 | contig 23070 bp, 25 predicted proteins | sample 1951801 | NCBI WGS metagenome assembly ULNA01 (sample SAMEA4835565, study PRJEB28245) | human gut metagenome | biome: gut microbiome; material: fecal sample | place: Denmark | collected 2008
CAGGTGTGCAATTTCATTATACAATGAGCCCTTTTCTTTATACTTAGCTTAGCTTCACACTTACAACAAAATAAACAGTGCCTATCGGCTTACGTCGGTAGTAATTTAGCAGTACTTATGGTATCCGAAACTTCCGGATGCTATGTGTACTGCTTTTTTGTTCAGCACCTTATGTTGTATTTTGCCGGAGCAAATATTATAATTAAAGGAGAGAAAACAGTATGCCGGCCATTTCAATGTTTTATGGTATTATTATCAAGATGTACAACAACGGCGAACACAATCCGCCTCATTTCCATGCATCATATCAAGGATATTATGCTACCTTCAATCTTGATGGTGAGCTAATTGAAGGAGATATGCCAAAAAGACAGATTAAATTTATAGCAGCCTGGACAGAAATTCACAAAGATGAGCTAATAGCCAATTGGGAACTGGCTATTAACGAAGAACCCTTATACAAAATCGAACCATTGCGTTAAAAGGAGTGACCACGATTATGAAAACGCCAGTATGGGTAGTTACCAACGTACAACCGCAAAAAAATTATACGCTGATTTTAACCTTTGCCAGCGGCGAAAAAAAGCTTTTTGATGCTCGCCCACTTCTTGCCAAAGCAATCTACAAGCCATTGAATAATCTCAGTTTTTTCCTGACAGCTAAAGCTGATTGTGGCTCCGTAGCCTGGAGCGATGAAATTGATATTGCACCGGAATATTTATACGAGTGCAGCCTTCCTTTGCAGGTTATTTAAGCTGCTACTTAATTTTGCTAATGTAAGATTAGCAGGGATGGACTTACAACTATGGATAATTTCTGCAAGCAAATTTATGAAGCTGGCATTAACGACGGCAGAGCTGAAGGTAAGGCTGAATACATTAAAAATCTTATGTCTATATAGTGCAAACGAGGTCAGCAACGCTGCCCTCGTTTTTCTTATCTGTTTCCATACATCTTCTCATAATAATGCTGATACTCGCCATTAATGATATCCTGCCACCACTTTTGGTTCTCAAGATACCATTTAATGGTCTTTTTAATGCCATCGGCAAACTTTGTTTCCGGCAGCCAGCCAAGCTCATTATGAATCTTAGTCGGATCAATTGCGTAACGCATATCATGACCTTTGCGGTCGGTTACATACGTAATCAGGCTCTCCGGTTTGCCAAGCTCCTTGCAAATCAGCTTTACGATATCAATATTGCGCATCTCATTATTACCGCCGATATTATATACCTCGCCTACTCTTCCCTTATGAATAATCAAATCAATAGCCTTGCAGTGATCCTCGACATACAGCCAATCGCGTACATTCAGTCCTTCACCATACACAGGTAATGGTTTATCTGCCAAAGCATTCACTAGCATCAGCGGTATCAGCTTTTCCGGGAACTGATAAGCACCATAGTTATTGCTGCAGCGCGAAATCGAAACTGGCAAGCCATAGGTTCTGTGATACGCCATAACAAGCAAATCTGCACTTGCCTTGGAGCTGCTGTAAGGCGAGCTCGGCCGAATTAAGGCTTGTTCGGTAAACGGCTTTGCCTCTGCAGAAAGTGTTAAATCTCCATACACCTCATCTGTAGATATCTGATGGTAACGCCTGATACCGTATTTACGGCAAGCATCCATCAAGGTTGCAGCCCCCATGATGTTAGTCTGCAAGAAAATACCGGGATTTTCAATGCTACGGTCAACATGTGATTCTGCAGCAAAATTAACTACTATATCTGGATGTTCTTCCTCAAAAAGCTTGTCTACTGCTTCTCTGTCGCAGATATCTGTCTGCACAAAGCTAAAGTTCGGCTTGTCCATCACAGGCTTTAATGTAGAAAGATTACCTGCATAAGTCAGCTTGTCAAGACAAATAATGCGGTACGCAGGATGCTTTGCCAGCATGTGAAATATGAAGTTGCTTCCGATAAATCCGGCACCGCCGGTTACGATAATGTTAATAAGAAGGACCTCCAAGAAAAAAGAGATAATTGTAGTCATACTGAATGAAGCCGATAAATAAGCTTACTCCTCTAGCTCTTTGAACAGTAAGCCAAAATCAACTCCTTGATTCTTAGGTATGCCACTGCTATGCTATTTCACTATCCCCTTCAAATACTCCAAAAACTTGTCCTTTAAAGCTTCTCTTCTCAGCGCATACTCCACAGTCGCTTCTAGATATCCTTGCTTGTCGCCAACATCATAGCGTCTGCCAATAAAATCATACGCATACATGTTTTGCTGTTTTGCAAGCACCTTCAGTGCGTCTGTCAGTTGAATTTCACCGCCACGGCCAGGTTCAGTACGCTCCAAAATAGAAAAGATCTCCGGAGTAATAACATAACGACCAAGCACAGCTAAACGACTGGGAGCTTCTTCCACTGCAGGCTTTTCTACCATGTCATTTACTTTGAAAATACGCTCAGCAGCAGTAGCTTCACTTGCAACAATACCATACGAAGAAACCTTTTCTTGCGGTACGGTCTGGCAGCCAAGTACACTGCCGCCATATGTATTATAAACATCAATCAGCTGTTTAAGACAAGGGTTTTCGTCATTATACACAACATCATCACCCAAAAGCACCGCAAAAGGCTCATCACCCACGAAGGATTTAGCACACAAAATAGCATGTCCTAAGCCTTTAGGTTCTTTTTGGCGAATATAGTGTATATTAATATCAGATATAGCTTTCACCTGCTCCAGCAAGTCAGCTTTACCATGTTCTTCCAGGTTTAACTCTAATTCCGGATCGCGGTCGAAATGATCTTCAATAGAACGCTTGTTGTGACCGCTAATAATAAGAATATCCTTGATACCGGAAGCAAGTGCCTCTTCAATGATATATTGAATTGTGGGCTTATCTACGATTGGCAGCATCTCCTTGGGACATGCTTTGGTGGCGGGCAGAAAGCGAGTGCCAAGACCAGCTGCCGGGATTACTGCTTTAGTGATTGGTTTCATTTCAATTCTCTCCTAACTTTTATTTTCTATAGCCTTGCACAAAACTATTATATGATTTGTTGTCAAAAAGTTCATTATCTGCGAAGTACTCTGCGCAGCTTGCTTTTTTCTTCATCATTCATAGCAAACATGTAAGTTATAATTTCATATGTAGGCGTATATCCGGTAGAGATACGTCAATGGTATTGTAACCAGCAGCAATCGTGGCCAATAACCGCTTGTAATATGGAGTTCCGCAGTTGCGGAGAATTACGAGGGTATTATTAAGTTGGAGGGTTTGGATGGTTTGTTGAAGGTTAGTCATTTTTATTTAAGTAATCCTAACAACAATAACTATTAAGCTATTGCTAATTTTCAAATTCAATATTGTTGTGTACTTATCTATTAATCCCAATCCTCAACATGTTTATCAAAGTTTTCTACTGCAGCAGTAGACCATCCTGGCCTTAGAGACATATTATGCCTATGACAAATTGTTTTTCCATGCGTAGCAACTACTGTAACGCCGCGTCTAATATAAGCATTTGTCACAATCTGACGTGGATGGTCTGACCCTTCCGCAACAGATACTATAGCTTCCTTTCCTCTTTTACAACCTTCTCTTACTATTCCTCCGACCATTCTGTTTAAAATAGACGGAGAAATATTATGTTTTCCTCCATGATGTGGTATTTGTAAACAATTTACTTTGTCAGCAACAGAAACACGCAACTTATTTTCAGCATAGTTTAAAGCGTGATTTAAAGCTCTTATTCCAGCATCACCTACTAGCAAAAATTTTTCGTCCATCATATCCCCTAAGACGACAACGCTAGTCTCATTCTCTGAAGATGTAACTTCATTTTCTCTCAATTGTTCTACATCCCAAGATTCTATTAATCCCTTGATTTTACCTTTAGCTTCAGCCAATATAGTTCCTAATAGCCCCAAACCATTCTTATTTTCTACATTTTCTAAACAAGAATTCTTAGCAGATTCAGTAAGTAAATCAATATAAAACTCTTTTGACGGGGACAGTACGATTAAATCATCAATTATCTTGGTTCCTTCGAAAACATTATAAATGGGAATTTTTAGTTGAGAAGCTATATCCTCAAGTTCAGCAATAAAAGAATAATTCTCTTTTAATCGTCTTTGTAAACTCTCTTTAGTTACACGACCATCATTTACTCTAAGAAATAAATCATCTACATGTTCCCATGGTCTATTCATATACAATGCCTTGACTTCAAATCTTTGTAAAATAATTTTTAATCCAGCAGTATGATCCATATCTGAATGAGATACAATTACAGCATCTATAACTTTTTGGTGCACATTATTAAAATAATAGCTATCCATATTCTCCGCCATAGCAATGCCATGAGCTTCAAACCCACCATCATAAACAACTACTTTTTGTTTACCACCCAAGCTGTTCCATCTGATGGATATTGCATCGGCATCCTTCTTTGCTTTATCTTTAGCTACACCTATAAAATCTATTTCATATGCCATAATCTTTTTCTCCTTTCATTTATGTTCATTACTGCTTTCATCAGCCTTTAATGCAGCCTCTACTCTGCGTCTAACATAACCTGTTTGTTTCCTAAATGCTAAAATGAAACCAATAGCCAAAATCCATAAGATAACATTCTCCGGGTTCAAAGCTTCCATTATAGTAGGCCAATTATTTAGTACAAATTTAGCAAACAAAATCATGAAAAACCCTGCAGATAAGGACCGATACATATTGTTAGCTTCTACAATATCTGATATTTTTTTATCTTTCTTCTCAGCAGCATAATACTGCTCAGGAGGAGCGTATACAACTATTTTGAAGGTCTTACATACTGGCTCCAAAACCAAAGACCCAATCCTACTTACAACAAGTCCTACAAAATAAACTATTGATAATTCACCTATCAATGATAGATTTTTCAAAGGTTCTAATTTTAAACAATACATACCTAAATGATATATAATTGCACCAACAATAACATTATTAACTAACTCATAATTTCTAAGTTTTGTAATCAAGCTCTCCATTTAAAAATTCACCATCCTTTAAGTGCTAATTAGAACTATTCTATATTAGGTAGATTGTATAATGAAGTTGCATACCTAAGTGAGTAAAAAGAGAATAAAAAAATCCATAGCGTTCTTCCTTGAGTTAGAATTAAGTTACCACACCAAACCTAAAAAGGAGAATCACTATGGATCAACTTAATTCTACCACACAACATCAAAAGGGCAAACACTTATCTTTCGAGGAAAGTGTAATTATTCAGACTAGACTCAACGACAAGCACTCTCCAAACAAAATAGCAGCTGAGTTAGGCTGCTCTCCCAATACTGTACGCAATGAGATTAAACGTGGCACTATATACTTATATAACGGTAAAGTTGCCCGTTATAAAGCAGATGCTGGTCAAAAAGTTTACGAGGAAAACAGAGCCAATTCCTGCCGTCGTTGCGAATATATCAACAAGCTGGAATTTATTGCCCATGTTGAGAACAGCTTCTTTGAGCTTGGTATTTCGATTGATGCCTGCGTAGGTGAGGCTATGGAAAAAGGTTATTTCCCAAGAGAGCAGATGCTCTGCTCTAAGACCATTTATAATTACATAGACAAAGGCTTGATGCGTATCCGCAATCACCATCTTCCAGAGAAAGTATCTCGTAGCTCTAAGCTCAAAAGAGTGCGAGAAAACAAGAACTTACTTGGAAGGTCGATTGAAGAAAGGCCGGATATCGACGACAAACTAGAGTCCGGACATTGGGAAGCTGACCTCGTTATTGGTCAAAAGACCAATAACGATGAAGCGTTGCTAACCCTACTTGAACGCCAAACCCATAAGTACATACTTGTCAAAATAGATGGCAAGACAGCAGCTGCGGTAATGGATGGATTTGAGAAAGTCAGGAACTGCTTCTGTCCCCAATTCAGTGATGTATTCAAGAGTATAACTACTGATAACGAATCTGAATTTACAGAGTTGAGCAATCTTGAAAAAGACAATAAAACTCTAGTATATTACGCTCATCCGTACTCTTCTTGGGAGAAAGGCAGCAACGAAAGGCATAACCGTCTGGTAAGGCGTTTTATAGCCAAGGGAGAGCGAATTAGTGACTATGGCATAGATGCAATAGCACGAATAGAAGACTGGTGTAATAACCTTCCACGCAAGATTCTGGGATATAAAACCCCTGATGAGTTGTTTGAGGCTAAACTGGATGAAATTTATTCTGCTTGATTAGGAAAATGTGCAACTTGTTCTTGTAATCTACCTTTTAGATTTTTAATAATATCTGCATTGAATGTCCCAGATAACAAGGTCACTAATAAAATATTACTTATTACATAATTTTTAAGTTCTTTTTCTCTATAGTCTTTGATATTTTTCATGATATCCTTCTATAAACACAATACGTAACTTAATATAATTTTATACAGCATTTTTAGGTACAAAAGACCCTAAATAATATGCATCTGATAAATTGCTTTTATACAAGTCAATTAAAAAGCTAGTATCATATGCATAACTGCTCTTTTCGATATAAACATGTACATAATTATCAACACATTCAAAAGTGATGGAACCTGTTGAATTCTGCGTAAGAGTGTTATAACCATTATAATAATTTAGGTACTCAGATGGAGCTTCTCCTATAACAATAATTTTAGGATCCAATTTGTCTAAAATATCAGTTGGTACTTTACCAGAATCTCTGCCATGATGCGGAGCAAACAAGATATCAAAGTACTGTCAATAGTTTTGCGCAAATTTTTTCAGACATCCTAGCAGAAGTTTAGTTATATAAGTTTAACGGTTAGTGCACTTCACCGTTAAATATCAACTAGCTTCTGCTTTAGATACCTTTGCTTATTAAGTTAGCTGTTTTTAAATTTCGTTCTTTTCTTAATCTCTTCTGAACAAATCTCTCGTATATACTTTTTCCTGCACATCATCCAGGCAACTGTCATAGCGGTTAGCAATAATCGCCTGGCTGTCAGCCTTAAACTTCTCCAGGTCGTTAACCACTACGCTGCCAAAGAAGGTGCTGCCATCCTCCAGCGTAGGTTCGTAAACGATTACCTTAGCACCCTTGGCCTTAATGCGCTTCATTACGCCCTGAATACTGCTCTGACGGAAGTTGTCGGAGTTGGATTTCATAGTCAGGCGGTACACGCCAATTACAGGCTCCTTGCCTTCCATTTGTGCGTCATATTCGCTGTTAGCAGTATAACCACCAGCAATATCCAACACACGACTTGCAATGAAGTCTTTGCGTGTTCTGTTGCTCTCAACAATTGCTTCGATGATGTTTTCCGGTACATCGGCATAGTTAGCCAGCAGCTGCTTGGTATCCTTAGGCAGGCAGTAACCGCCATAGCCAAAGCTGGGGTTGTTGTAATGGCTGCCAATACGCGGATCAAGGCACACGCCGTTGATGATCTGCTGCGTATCCAGTCCCTTCATTTCAGCGTATGTGTCAAGCTCGTTGAAGTAGGATACGCGCAGTGCCAGATAGGTGTTGCTGAACAGCTTAACAGCCTCCGCTTCAGTGAAGCCCATGAACAAGGTGTCGATATTCTCTTTAATTGCGCCCTCCTGCAGCAGTGCAGCGAAGGTATGCGCAGCCTTCACCAGGCGCTCGTCCTCCATGTCGGTACCTACGATAATACGGCTCGGGTACAGGGTGTCATACAGCGCCTTGCTCTCACGCAAGAATTCCGGGCTGAATATGATGTTTTTGCTGCCTGTTTTCTCGCGGATGCTTTTGGTGTAGCCAACGGGAATGGTGGATTTTATTACCATGATGGCATTCGGGTTATACTCCATAACCAGCTTGATTACTGCTTCTACAGCGCTAGTGTCGAAAAAGTTCTTTTTGCTGTCGTAGTTGGTCGGTGCAGCGATGATAACAAATTCTGCGTCCTTATAAGCCATCTCCGCATCCAGCGTAGCGACAAGGTTCAGTTCCTTTTCTGCCAGATATTTTTCAATGTAATCATCCTGAATCGGAGATTTTTTGTTGTTGATTAATTCAACCTTCTCCGGGATAATATCTACAGCCTTTACCTCATTGTGCTGCGCAAGCAGCGTAGCCAGGGAAAGTCCAACGTAACCAGTACCAGCAACGGCAATTTTCATGTTCATCATACTCCTTTAAATTTTGTTGCGCAACTACTCTACAATTTCTTTCAAATACTCCACAAACTTATCCTTCAAATCCTCTCTGCGCAGGGCGTACTCAACTGTAGCCTCCAAATAGCCCAGCTTGTCACCTACGTCATAACGTCTGCCGATAAAGTCATAGGCGTTCATACCTTGCTCTTTTGAGAGGACTTTCAATGCGTCAGTCAGTTGGATTTCTCCGCCGCGTCTGTGAGCAGTGTGCTTCAAAATCTCGAAGATTTCCGGGGTGATTACATAGCGACCAAGTACGGCCAAACGGCTAGGAGTTTCTTCAATGAAGAACGTACTACTTTTATAAAACAAACATCTAGCTGATAAACCTTATGGTCTCCTAAATAATTTTCTAGGTAACCATGTTATAGCACGACCAATACGAAATGACCATCCTGATTTTACAGCTTTTAATTCTGCTAAATCTTTCTGCAACTTGTCTACTTGAGCACGATATTCACATATCATGCATTGAAGCTGTTGTTTTTCATGACTAGCTTCAGTTAAATCTTTCTGCAACTTGTCTACTTGAGCACGATATTCACATATCATGCATTGAAGCTGTTGTTTTTCATGACTAGCTTCAGTATATTTTTCCCATAAAGCTAAAGCACTTCCATTTCCTTTAAGGCTCTGCCAATAAAGTTCTATACATTGTTGACGAAGAACAGAATCTGAATAAAGCTCTAATAAATTCAAGCACTCTATATTAGCATCTCTACCAAAACTAGCAGGTATCTTTTGCCATTGTTCTAAGTCATTATGTAAAATTAAGAATTTTTTCAAATTCTCTTCCATGTATAGCGTTCTACTTTCTTTATAAAACAAATCAAAAGTATATGTTTTCTTGGAAGCCGCAAAACCTCTTTCAGGAAAATAATTATACAGTATATCGGTGATATCATAATAAGATGATGCCAAATATGCGATGCGGAAAAATATGTAAACATCATTGCATAAATATAGTTTCAAATCTCCTATTGAGGAATGTGCTTCTTTGACAAGTTCTGTTTTAAAAATCTTATTTAACAGGTTCCAAACCAGAGTTCTGTCAACAAAAGCAGCCTTCAAAATTTCTTTACCCTTCAAGTATTTTCCCTTTGGCCTAAAAAACTCCCTTAACCACTGTATTTTTTCATAAGATATGTTTCCCGCTGAATTAATATTTATGCCAAACTGCAATATATCCGTATGATGCTTTTCCATAGCTGCAACTGCTATTTGGCAAGCTTTGGGATAATATTCATCATCTGGGTCAAGAAACATAATGTATTTGCCTGTAGCATGTTCGATAGCAAGCTTTCTAGCCTGCAATGCAGAACCATTTTGCGCCATGCGATAAACCTTAATTCTTGAATCTTGTTTGGCATATTCCTCTAATATTGCAAAGGAATCGTCAGAGGAACAGTCATCCACGCAAATCAATTCCCAATTTTTATAGGTCTGTTTTAATACACTATCTATACTAGCATGTATGTATTTTGACGCATTATAAACAGGAACAATTATAGATACTACAACAGTATGCTCTGCTGTTACCAATTGTTGTTTTACCTCGCTCATTATAAACTTCTTATTGATATTTACTTACCTATTACCATACATCTTCTCATAGTAGTTTTGGTACTCACCGCTGATGATGTCTTCCCACCACTTGCGGTTCTCCAAATACCAGCGGATGGTCTTCTTAATGCCGTCTGCAAATTTAGTCTCCGGCAACCAACCTAGTTCCTTGTGAATCTTAGTCGGATCAATTGCATAGCGCATATCGTGACCTTTTCGGTCAGTAACATATGTTATTAAGCTTTCCGGTTTACCCAATTCTTTGCAAATAAGCTTAACAATATCTATATTACGCATCTCGTTATGACCACCTATATTGTACACCTCGCCTACCCGACCATTATGGATAATCAAATCAATAGCTTTGCAGTGATCCTCAACATAGAGCCAATCACGCACATTCAGACCTTCGCCATATACAGGCAGAGGTTTATCGTTCAAGCAATTAGCAATCATCAAAGGAATGAGTTTTTCTGGGAAGTGATAGGGGCCATAGTTATTACTGCATCGGGAAATAGTTACAGGCAACCCATAAGTACGATGGTAGGCCATAACTAAAAGGTCGGCTCCAGCCTTAGAGCTACTATAGGGGCTAGATGTTTGGATGGGGGTTTCTTCCGTAAAGAACAAATCTGGTCTATCCAAAGGCAAATCCCCATATACCTCATCCGTGGAAACCTGATGGTAACGAGTAATGCCATATTTACGGCAGACATCCATAAGTACAGCAGTACCAATGATGTTGGTTTCCAAAAAGATGCCAGGATCTTCAATACTACGATCCACATGACTTTCTGCCGCAAAGTTTATCAGCATATCTGGATGTTCTTCTGCAAACAGTTTTTCAACTGCTTCCCTGTCGCAAATATCCGCCTTTACAAAGCGAAAGTTAGGCTTATCAATAACACTTGCAAGGGTGGAAAGATTGCCTGCATAGGTCAGCTTGTCCAAACAAACAATTCGGTAGTTAGGATATTTCTCCAATATGTGAAAAATAAAGTTAGAACCAATAAATCCGGCACCGCCGGTAACGATGATAGTCATAAGATCCTCCATAATGTTCGTTCAAAATATCAAAAATATTAGTAGCAACTCGTAAAAGTCCTACCTAAACGGCAATGTTTATTGTCTAAAAAGCTTATTAATTATTTTTTGAGTTAAAGCTCCAAGACCTTCTCTATTATATACATCTAAAGCCTTATTAACATAAATCTTATAATTAGGAGTAGTTTTTTTGTTTTTATAGAATGAGTTAGAATTTTCAAAAGGATCACTGCATAAATACATCAAATCATATGAACTTCTATATTTATATCTAACTTTATCCTCAATCTTTTCTCCGGAATAATAAAATGCATATGACCATGGTTCTTTAGAAATATTGTCAGAATTATTTCTCTCATGAATTACAGAATACTCTTTATACAACTTCTTGAAAGCATGATCTCCATCTGGTAGCCATTCTCTCATACATTTTTCCGTACTAGCTCCATATCCAGAAAAATGTATAAAACGCAATGGGTCGCCTTTAACATACATTTTTCCATTATCTTCATACATACCACAATCCAATAAAGACCACGGCGCAAAATCGTATCCCCTATGTTTAAAAATTTCAACATCAAAAAAGCAAGGTGCTAAATCCACCCATTTCTGATCGGTAAAAATCCCTCTCCCCATATCATCGTAACAGAACAAACTAAGCCTATTAGCCCACCAATCTATAAACTTCCTAGCTTCTTCAGATCTATTTACTGCCAAAAAGCCTAGATTATACACGCCATGAGCTGTACTAGACAATTCCATATATATGTTCCCTGGTTGTAATAGATGAGGACATAAAACAATAGGTCTAGAATCAAGTACATGCCTTAATTCCGTAAAATCAGAATAAACATAAATATCGGGATCTAAATAAACAAATTTATTCTCTTCAGGATACATTTCATATAAGTATTGAAAGAACCTTCCCTTTACAGAAGTAGAGGCTTCAACAATAGTATGTTTAAAAATGAAACGTTCAAAACCATCCCCCCAACTATCTTTAGCCAAAACAATGTCGTCAAACGCATCAAATCTGTAACTATCCTTTACTTCTCTTTCTAGCAAAGACACAATAAACTTTGCATCAGGAATATTTTGTTTCACAGATTCAGCAAGAGTACGTGCTTTGTGCAGGTAATTTGCACAGATAGATGTAAAAATAATCATTTTTTAACCCCCATGACTTTTTTGTAAACATATTTTGCAATTCTTTTTATTACAGGAAATTTATCTATGCATTTTTTTAGTGCTAATGTATTTTCCAGTTGCCTAGCATACACAATCCTATCAATAAGTTTTCTTCTCATACTTTTACAATACAAATCTATATGGTTAAGGTATAAGCCCTTATGACGGTCATATAACATATCATATGTTTCTTGCAGCGCAGTTACATTGTCATTAAACTTTGTTGTTCTAGAAACATTCTTAATCCTATAATAAAATAAAGTCTCCTTTATTTGATATATTTCTTTTCCTAATTCCAATATAGAAAGCCAATAATCATAGTCTTCTATACCATGTTTAAAACACTCACTATACCCTCCAACTTTTTTCCAATCGTCTTTTCTATAAAGAGCAGTTACAAATACTATATTATCTATAATCATTTCTTCAAAACTATAATCTTGTAACAGCCACCTACCATTAGCATCTCCAAATAGCTCACCATAACAATAAACTGCTCCAATATTCGGATCAGTTTCTATAATATCAACAGCCTTTTGTATGTAGGTCTTATCAATTTTATCATCTGCATCCAAAGGTAATATATACGTGCCACACGCTTTACGAACTCCAAGATTACGAGCAGCCGCAGGACCCTTATTTGCTGAATGCAAAACAATAATTTCATCATCAAAAGACTCTAAAACATCTAATGTTCTTTTGTCTGTAGACCCATCATCAACAACTATAATTTCGATATCACCATAGGTTTGGGCCTTTACAGATTCTATCGCTTCTTCTATGTAAAGTCCATCATTATAGCATGGTATTACTACACTAACTGTTTTCACATCTTTCTCCTTATTAGCCATAAACATATTTTTTTAATGCCTTTTCACTATCTCCCACAAACATAAGCCTGCTTTTATTAATCCATGCAGCATGCTTGCAAATTCTCTTTACATCTGCCTCTGAGTGAGAGACCAAAATAACTGTCGTTCCTCCACTCATCATATCTTCCATTCGCTTATGACATTTATTCTGAAATGCTTGGTCGCCAACAGCCAAAATTTCATCTACAATCAAAATATCTGGCTTAACAATCGTCGCAATGGAAAATCCCAACCGTGCCAACATACCGCTAGAATAGTTTTTTACCGGAACATCCTCAAACTCTTTTAATTCGCTGAAATCCATAATCTCATCATATTTTTCCAGCATCATTTTCTTGCTATGCCCAAGCACAGCACCATTAAGGAAAATATTTTCCCTACCGGTAAGCTCCATGTCGAAGCCTGCACCAAGCTCAATTAGAGGTGCAATTGACCCATTAATCTCCACCCTACCGGTTGTTGGTGTCAAAATCCCACTAATAATCTTCAGAAGCGTACTCTTTCCGCTACCGTTAGAACCTATTAACGCAAACGAATCACCTTTAGGAATAGTCAAGCTAATATCCCGCAATGCCCAAAACTCATCCACTGCAGTATGGTTCCCTCTCAGCTTACGCACAAACCATTCTTTTAAATTATCCACTCGTTCCCTTGCCAAATTAAAACGCATGGAAACATTCTCTACTTCTACAGCATTTTTCATTATTGCACCTTAAATGTATAAAATAAAATCCTTTTGGTTATTCTTAAAAACCCAAATGCCCAATACCAATCCACCAACAGCAAAGCCAATACAAACCAAATGCTCTGCTAAAGTTGGCACTTGTCCATAAATCATAATTTTTCTAAACATCTCTATGAAATCATACATGGGATTGAACACCATCAAATTCTTTAGCCATGGTGGTAACATAGATGCAGGATAGAATATTGGCGTCAAATAATTCAAAGCAGTAATAAACACGCCATACAGATACTGCACATCTCTAAAATACACCACCATAACTGATAGAATTAAACTCATACCAATGGAAAATACTAAAATATACAACATTACCACGGGCAGCAACAAAGCAGTCCAATGGAATGATGCGCCGGTAGCAATCATAACTATCAGCAAAGCCATAAGGGAAAATAACATGGTAGTAAAGCTTGACAAAACCCTAGAAATCGGGAAGATATACTTAGGCAAATAAACCTTCTTAATCAAGGACGCTCCACCAAGAATAGAGCTCATGGCCATATTAGTAGATTCTGAAAAAAAGCCAAATAATAGCTGGCCAGTCAACAAATATACAGGATAATTAGGAATATCAAATCTAAATATATTAGAAAAAACTATGGTCAAAACAACCATCAACATCAACGGATTCAAAATACTCCACAAATATCCCAATACAGATCTTCTATATTTAATTTTCAAATCGCGTACAATCAGTTCTTGTAATAGCCATTGATACTTTATTAAGCCAAAGCTTTCCGCCAATTTATTCATCAATTACAATCCAACTCCATTAAATACCGTTGCAAAGCGTCCTGCCAGATAGGCAAAGGCTCGAATCCAACCTCTAACAACTTGCTCTTATCCAGTCTGCTATTGTATGGACGCTTAGCCTTACTCAGGCCATATTCTTCCGTAGTGACAGGCGTAACCTTTACGTCATACCCTGCCTGCTTAAAAATTTCGCAAGCAAAGTCGTACCAGCTAATGTAACCGCCTTCGTTAGTAGCATGATAGTAGCCGTACTTTTCGCTCTCTGCCATATCCACCAACAAGCGTGCCAAATCTAACGTATAGGTTGGGGCACCAATCTGGTCATTCACAACACGCAGTTCCGGAAACTTCTTCCCCACGTTCAGCATTGTTTTAATAAAGTTGCTACCGTTCTTGCCAAAGACCCAGGCAATACGCACAATAAAATACTTCTCCAACGCCTCCGCCACTGCAAGCTCTCCTGCCAACTTGCTCTTGCCATATACATTCAGCGGAGCATAGTCCTTGCAGTCCGCAGTCCAAGGCTCCACCCCCCGTCCGTCAAAAACATAGTCAGTGCTGATATAAAGCATTTTGCAACCCAGCTTTTTGCAAGCCTCTGCAATGTGTTTAGTTCCATCTGCGTTGATGGAAAAAACCTTAGCTTGGTTCTCCTCATCCTCCGCAGCATCTACCGCAGTCCAAGCAGCGCAATGAATTACAGCATCAGGTTGGTGCTTGAACAGAACTTGCTCTACCGCAGTTTTATCTGTAATATCCAATTGCTCATAAGCATAGGGAAGTGCAATCTTTTCTACATCCACAATATCGCTACCAACGCATTCATGCCCACGCTTAGCCAGTTCGTTCATCACATCGTAGCCTAACTGACCACCTACACCAGTTACAAACACCTTCATTGATTTCACCTCAAAATACCGGCTCTGCATCTTTCAGCAAGGGATTCTTTTCATCCTTAGCGGAAAGAATAGGATTTTCAACGCCCCACTCTACGCCAATCTCGGGATCGTTCCAATGAATACCGCCATCAGCCTCAGGTGCGTAATAGTTATCAGCCTTATACAAAAATTCCACATCATCCGTCAAAGTCACAAAACCATGACCAAAGCCACGAGGAATAAGCAGTTGCTTTTTATTCTCTTCGCTCAGCTCAACTGCCACCCATTGTTTATAGGTTGGGCTGTCGTGGCGCAAATCCACTGCCACGTCCAACACTGCACCACGGACACAGCGCACTAGCTTTGCTTGAGCCTTATCGCCCTTTTGGAAGTGAATACCACGCAAAGTGCCTTTAACTGTACTCTTGGAATGATTATCCTGCACAAAGTCATAATGCAAGCCCAGCTCTTCCATCTTCCGCTGGCTCCAGCTTTCCATAAAGAAACCACGATGGTCGCCAAACACATCTGGTTCCAAAATTACAACGCCATCTAATTTAGTCTTAGTAAGTTTCATTTCTTAAAACACTTCCTTCATAATCTTGCCGTCAGCAACCTTTTGCAGATACTGACCATATGGAGCCTTACCATAGGCTTTAGCACTTTCCAACAAATGTTCCTTGTCAATCCAACCATTGTTGTATGCGATTTCCTCCAATACAGCAATAGGAATTCCAGCACGATTCTGCACCGCATTGACAAACTCCGCAGCTTCATGCAAGCTGTCTACAGTTCCTGTATCAAGCCACGCATAACCACGCCCTAAGGTTACAACCTTTAATTCATCGTTCTCCAAATAGATTTTATTCAAATCAGTAATTTCTAATTCACCACGAGCAGATGGCTTCAGATTCTTAGCGTACTCACAAACCTTGTTGTCATAGAAATACAGACCAGTTACTGCATAATTGCTCTTGGGCTGCGCAGGCTTTTCTTCCAAGGAAATAGCTTTGCCATTAGCATCAAACTCAACCACGCCAAAACGCTCCGGATCATCAACATAATAGCCAAATACAGTAGCTCCATTTTCATTTTTTGCAGCTTCCTGTAAATGCTTTGTCAACCCAGCGCCATAGAAAATGTTATCACCCAACACCATAGCACAGCTATCACCGGCAATAAACTCTTCACCTAGGGTAAAAGCTTGTGCCAATCCATCTGGAGAAGGCTGAACCTTGTAGCTAAGCTTCAAGCCATAACGGCGGCCATCGCCTAAAAGGCGTTCAAAATTTGGTAAGTCATGAGGGGTAGAAATGATGAGGATTTCGCGGATTCCTGCCAACATCAAAGTTGACAAAGGATAATAAATCATAGGCTTGTCATAAATAGGTAACAACTGCTTGCTAGTTACCATAGTCAGCGGATAAAGACGGGTGCCGCTACCACCTGCTAATACAATACCTTTCATGTGCATCTCTCCTTTAAATATTGCCTTTACATATTTGCTTGATTAAAAAACCAAATATAAAATTTGGCATCCAAGGCAACAATATTTCAAAATAAGTAGTGCCTTTATTTAATCTGCGAAGTTTGAAAAGTCTATAACAATTTAACAGATTTGGATTATTAAAATATTCCATTCTGTAATTGACATAATTACTAAAGTCATGGATACAATCAGCTTGTTGAATTCCACCAAACCTTTCTGTTAATACATCTAACCTCTGCTGCAATACAGCAATTTTTTGCCTGTAATAACTCTGTTTATCTTTGACTCCAATCAAGATACTAGTTTGATTGCTACCATGAATTCTGTACTTTATCAGCGATTCTTTTACAACCTTTATAGAACCAAAAGCAGATATATACAGGGCAAGCCACCAATCATGAACAAATTCTTTAGGGAAAGGCAGAGATTGCTTTGCCATTTCTGTTTTTACTAGGGTTGTGCATCCAGTAACAAAATTCTTCGTCAACAAGTATTTAAATATGTTCCCTTTAATATCAAGTATTTGATGAGGTCGCACTTTAACAATTGAGTCTGCAACCACTTTGCCTGAACCATCTATTACATACATATCACTACATAATAAGTCTGCCTTGATTTTCAATGCTTCATTAACAAGCACCTCTATTTTTTCTGGCAGCCACACATCATCCTGATCGCAATATGCAACATACTCCGCTTTAGCTAATTTAGTTAACTCCTCAAAAGCCCCATTAGAACCTAAGTTCTTAGTGCCAATGTGAATTTCATAAGGAAAGTTTGTAATGTACTCCTTGTAGTAGCATTCGTAATCTATCGGATCAGAAGGGCAATCATTCCAAACTAAAAGATTTATGTTTTTATATGTCTGTGCGTTTAAAGACTTCAATTGATCTATCAGCCAAAAAATATTAGGTTTATATATCGCCATCAAAATAGTTACTCGTGGCATATTCTCAACACAATCCAAGACTACAAACCTCTCTTATATCCTATAAATTTCACCACATTATGCACAAACGCAGAAATTATAGTCAAATGCAATCCTCGTTGAATCAGCCATTTTGCTTCCGCAAGCACAAACTTAACTCCTTCTCCCTCCGCTTTACCAAAAGCTTTAAGCAACCACGGCTCCTGCTTGTGAAAAGCACCTATCATCTTGCTACGCTCATAATCTTGCATTATTGAATAATCATGAGAATGATAAACCTGCGCTTCAGCGCAATATCCGGTCTTGTATCCCGACATTAAAAACTTTGCAGCTACATACATATCCTCACCAAAGTTAACCCCCTTCGGAAAACCACCAATCTTCATGAGTAATGTTTTTTTATATGCTGCAAACGAATCAGAAAGGAAAGCCGTCTTAATGCCTTTTCCCTTACGATCCGCAAACACATTCACCCTTGACTTATCAGGATAATTAAAAAATCGCGCAAAACTTCCCAGTGCCCCTGTATTAGGATACGGCAACTGTCTACCACATACTGCAGCTATTTCTTCATCGCCAATCAGAAAACCAACCAGCTTCTCAATGGCATATTCATCAGCTAACAACGCATCTTGTGTCATGAAAACCACAATATCAGTATCAGCCTTTTCTAATGCATACTGTCTAGTCTTACCATGACCAAAATCCTCTTTAGGAATAACCTCAACGGCAAAACCATAGTCATTGCATATCGCCACAGTACTATCATTAGAAGAGGAATCAATAATTAATACCGTCTTTATATCGGCGGTTTGTTTTAACAACATTTCTGCATTTTCTCTAAAAGCTTCTCCTGCATTATATGTTGGTATAACAACAGTAACAGGAATAGGCATCAGTAAGCCCCCTTCCTCAGCAGCACTGCCGCCACCGTCCTCCACAGCAACATCACATCCAGCCACACGCTCCAATTGCGCACATACCAGCTGTCAAGCAGCACGCGCTCGCGATATTCGATATCACTGCGTCCGCTCACCTGCCACAAGCCGGTAATACCGGGCTTCACCATCAGGTAATCGCCCACATATTCGCCGTAACGCTCCAGCTCCTCCTGAATAATAGGCCTTGGTCCGACAAGGCTCATTTCACCCTTCAGCACGTTAAAAATCTGCGGCAGCTCATCAAGGCTGGTTTTGCGCAGGAAAGCACCGCTTTTTGTAATACGCGGGTCATTTTTAAGCTTAAAATCACGTTCCCATTCTTCACGCGCAGCAGGATCATTAGCCAAAAGCTCTGCCAGCTTTTCTTTGGCATCCACACACATACTGCGGAATTTGTAGCAAGGAAAAGGCTTGCCGTCCTTACCGATACGAATATGCTTAAAAATTACGGGGCCGGGGCTGTCCTTATAAATCCAAACAGCGATAAACAGCAAAATCGGTGAAATCGCAACTGTACCGATAATTGTCAGCGTATAGTCAAATACAGTTTTCAGCATTCTGTTAAACGGTCTTGCCAAATTATTCTTCAAGCGCAGCACTACAAGCTTCTCATTAAACAGGCTCTCAATTTCCAAACCGCCAGTCGGAATACCAACGAAGTTAGGAATCACGCCAATGTTTTCCACTAAAGGCTGAATTCGGTAAATCAGCAAACCCAAAGCCTCATCCCGCAAACCCGGCGCAGCAATAAACACGCGCTTCACACCGGTTTGGGCAATAACCTTTTCGGCATCAGCAAAGCCTCCCAATACCGGATACCGGTCCAAAATACCATGCTGTACCTTGTTATCCTCTAACAGGCCGATAATTTTATAACCCATGCCAACGTCACTACTAATTGCCTGCGCAAGCAGCTCTGCCGTTTTGCCGGCGCCTATAATCAGCACCGGAATCTGCAGCAGCTGTTTTTTTATCAGGTACTTCTTAGTTGCATAACGCAGGATAGCAATAAACAGGAAAACCAAAACGGCAAAAAGCAATACAAAAAGCCTGCTGGTCCTTGCCGCAATTTGCGCTACATAAAGCACGAACACCAATGCTGCCGTACCATACAGGCAGGAATGAAAAATTTGCTCAACCTCTTTGTAAAATGGCATCCGTCGGCTGTAAAGCTGGCGCATATTAAGAAATACCATATAAAGAACGGGGAATACTACCCAAAAATTTAACCAGGAAATGTGCAGTTTTGTTGTGTCAAAGAAAAAATTGCGCAAAAAAACTGCGCTCTGCTCCGCTGCCACAATCGCCAGATAATCCAACAATGCAAATAGAAATATTAAAACGATTTTTTGGTTATTCTTATGCACATCCATGCCCCCTTTAAGAATAATAGTTGTTATCGCAGCAACTATTGAATGAATTTTTGTTATATTTAATTGTTGTTGTTTTATATTGTCTTATGATTCATTTACTCCTTTATTGTCTATAAAAATTATACACCTAGCCTACAAATCTAGTCAACATACGATATTCACATGCATCAAATATCTACGATCAAATGTTAATCTATAGACTGACATCAACACAATTGAAAAAGATTAAACCTTAAATTGGCCACACTAAAACATAACGTAGCAAAACTCAAAAAAAGTATAGCTAAAGAATTTTGCGGAATTCCACCGTATGCACAAACTTCTTTATCCAAAGTCATCATACAACCAGAATTCCGCTATACTGATTTTTTACCCCTGTACTCCATTATCTTTCTTACAATTTTTTAAATAAAGGAGCATTGCTAACACAAACCACCAAACCTTAGTAATGGCAGCATGGTCAATAATTAAGTCAAACATGCCAAAGATCATAAATCCAAACCATGAGCCCCATATCATCAACGAATAAGGACTTTTGCTTACACACCATTCTCTAAAATTTGCTATTAAAACGTACAAAGACATATACAAAAAGCCAAATATACCAATTGTTCCTGTTTCAGCCCATATTTGAATTATATTATTGTGAGAATGCACCATATCTTGAACAGTTTCTTTTGTTCTATATCCTGAATTATATACCTTTCTAAACTCGCCTAAGCCAACACCCGCAATCGGGTTATCTTTTATCATATAAAATGCAGATTCCCATACTCTAATTCTATCCGCATTAGAAATATCCGTGGTTATATTGGAGATAGACATTGCTCTTTGCCTATATTCTTGAGAAGAAGCAATAGAACCAACAATAATCAAAACTATCGCCAGTGCAATCGTAAGATTTTTTTTGCTCTTAAAAATATATCTAAATGAGACGAGCGGCAAAACAATAGTCAAAGTCAACCAAGCACCTCTGCTCTTACCGGCTATCAAGCCTAACACACAACATAAAATTGCAGCTTTAGCTATATTTTTAGCTTTTATAGAAAAGCTATCATCCATAATTATAATCAAGAGCATTGGTATCATTATACAAAGCAATGATGCCAGATTCAGCATATGGCCGCCAAATCCCCAACCTCTACTGGTCATTCCCAAAAGAACCTGCGCTAATGCAACCAAACTATCCAAGCTTGTTGCAATAATAAAAGCAACTGCAATTTTTGCCAGATATTTTTTGTTTTGCAAAAACAAAGTCACCATAAAAAACGGCATCAAACGATATATCCACATTTCAATAAATGTTTTTATAGATGTTTTTAAATCAGGCGCAAAAATGACCGTCGGTAAAAAGCATAACCACATCAGCAAAATCACCTTATAATATGGTTTATAAGCTTCAATCTTTGCTTTTAAAGTACCCATTTTATATGCAGCAAACAGCAAATACAAGAAACAAGCTATTGCTACACCCCAACATATACTGCCGATTGCCATTGATAACCTTTGCAGGCACAAAGCTATCCCCATTGCTATTGCCATTATTTTTTGTATATTGTTTACATTAGACAAATCCATCAAAAATCGTCTCCTATTAGTTGTTTCTACAAGTTACTCATAAAATTTAATGAATTTTCTTGCTGTTATTTCTATGTTAAAATTTCTTCTATGCTGCAATATAAATACTTCTAATACTCGTATTCTTCAATACGCTCGCTATAAAAGCTTACATCAAAACTAATTTAACACCCCAATTTTTTTTCAAGTATTTGAGATACCATATGATAGAATCCTGATACTCTTCATTTCTCCACAGGTATTTGCTAATCATTCGATAATCGTGAAATTCTAAATTTTGCTTATCAGTTAATTGTATATTGCACCAGGGAGATTTTTGATAAAACTCCTTCCACTTATCACTGCCTAGGCGATTTACATTTAAAAACCATGGCTTTAGCGAACCGATAAAATGAAGAAACACTATCTTTTTATTTTCTACCGGCATAAAAGTTTGTAAATTATAAATTTTATCTAAATAGTAAACTTCTTTACCCAATATTATATTAAAAGCATCTTGATCGTACATTTTCAGTTTATCAGCATTTTTATTTATACAATCAATAAATTTCGTTAAAATGTCTTCTTCAACATACCTATCTATATCTATAAGCATCACGCCGGAATTAAAATAATTTTCATGAGAAGGAATCCCCAAACCTAATAATAACTTTTTCTTAGATTTTCTGCCTAATCCATATTCAACAACACCAACAACACTAGGCAGATTCATAATAAATAAATCGTTTAAATTGCCTAAGCAAAGAATATCTGCATCTAAATATAATGCTCTTTTTATTTTTCCGTGTAAAACATACGGAGCTATTGCTCTATAATATATTGATAAATTCCAATTGGAATTTTGCGGAAATTCCAATATGATATCATTAGATAAATAGTAAACAATTATAGAGATTTACATATTTTCCTCTGTTATACGCTTTAATTTATCTAAATCTTCAGTAGTAATTTCATCGCAAAAAACATGAAAGACTATTTTAGTAGTTTGATTGTAATTTACTATTGACAGCATCGTAACAGCTGCGTATTTTATATAATTACTATCAACGCCAAAAACAATATGTTTAACATTGTTATAATCATCCAAATGATTTAATTCTATTCGTTTTTTTAACAACATTTCTTTATCAATCACTGTACACCAGCATTCCTCTCTCTGTCATTATTTTCGGTATTGTAGGTTTATTTTTTTAATACAATTACTGCTTTACTTTTCTTAACCAATCTCCTAGACAAGAATATTATTGCATCATTCCTATTAAAGTATTTTACAGCAAAAGTGATATGCTTTCAATCTCAGTATCTGCCTTGTTGCAAGCTCCACATAAATATTTCACCTTTAACATTTTCAAATTGATTCAATGTGTAATGAGTCAACTAAAATCATTTTCTTCTCAAACAGCTTCTAAAGGTTAAAATTTTTCTCGCATAAATTCCATCAATGAACATACAGTAAATATTACCATAGCCGTCAAAATCATATGCGGGATAAGAAAGACAGTATCATAAAACCTGCCTGCTCTTATGATATCATTCCACAACCACGCACTGATTACAGGTACTGTCAATAGTTTTGCGCAAATTTCTTC
>ULNA01037122.1_pt1 | contig 22575 bp, 19 predicted proteins | sample 1951801 | NCBI WGS metagenome assembly ULNA01 (sample SAMEA4835565, study PRJEB28245) | human gut metagenome | biome: gut microbiome; material: fecal sample | place: Denmark | collected 2008
GATACAATAATTAAAGTAACCGGCTTAGTAATCTTACCGTCTTCAATCATAAAACCAGATGATTGTAAATTAAAGGCGCCTGAAACAGGATTTACACCTGCATGCTGACCCATCATACTTGTAATAAAAACGCCTTCTTTAATATCCTTAATCATATCATCAAAGGATGTATCACTACATTTTATACATAAATTAGTCGGTGCGACTGATACATTACCACTACCCGTTTTAAAGCCATTACCCGTTGAGGTAGTATTTAACATCTTAGCAGTTGAAAGATTATGCAAATAGCTTTTCAAAACGCCATTTTCTACAACCGTTGTATTTTTAGCACTTACACCCTCATCATCAAAGGTAAATTTATTAAATGAAGTTTCACATAGAGGTAAATCTTCAATTACAATATTATCACCAAAAACTTTTTGTCCAAGCTTACCATCAAGAAGTGAAAGTTTTTTTACAACCTCATCACCACTAAACATTGACCAAAAACAAGAAACAAGAGACGCAAAAGCATTATTTTCAAATACTACAGGGTAGTGACCAGATTTAATAGATTTAGCACCAATTGAATCTAATGGTCTTTTTAAAGCTCTTTCATAAATTAAATTATAATCAATATCCTTAAGTGAATTTAAATGCTCAAAATAATGGCCATTCTTTACATCATTATCCTTTGTAACAACGGTTGATACATATAAAGTCAAATCAGAGCTTTTACGAGATACATTAAGTCCGCTTGTATTTTGAATTGATATTGTTTTAGCTTCAGTTTCGATTGAAGCCTCTGTATTTGTTATATAAGAGCTTTTTGCTTTTAAAAAGGCCTCAATATCTTGACATATTTTAATCCTGTCAGCTTGACTAAATTCATCGGAATCATTCTTATTATCAGGAATTACAGGATAATTTTTATCACCCTCATAAATAAAATATGGATCGTTAGATTCTGTAACACTAGCATTACTCTTTAAAGTATTAATTACTGATTCAATTTCTGAATCATCATCGTGTTCAAGATATAAAGATGTAATATGATTATTATAAACACCTCTAATATAAAGTTCATCAGTAAAGTAACAGCTATTATCATCGACTTCTGTATTAAAGGAAGATACTAGTGCTCCATCTCCTTTAACCTGATAAACTTCAATTTCTTTGATTTCTGAAGCTAAGGCTTCCTTTTTTAGTTTATTAAAATCCATTAGTTTTTACCTCCACTTCCACCAACAGTCATATTTTGAATACGAATCGTAGGTTCACCAACATTAGCGGGAATTGAACCTGATTTAGAACCACAAACACCATGACCGAAGGTTTGATTATTGGCAATCATATCAATATTAAATAATGCATTAGATCCATTACCAATAAGGGTTGCACCTCTTACAGGGTGCGTAATTTTACCATCTTCTACCATATAACCCTCATTTACAGCAAAATTAAATTCACCTGTAATTGGATTAACTGAACCACCACCCATTGATTTAGCAAAAAGACCATACTTTGTTGAAGCAATAATTTCTTCAAATGTTGAAGTACCATTTGCAATATAAGTATTTGTCATACGAGACGTAGGAGAATATCTATAGGATTCACGTCTTGAGTTTCCTGTTGATTCCATCTTCATTCTACGATTATTTCTATCATCAATCATGTAGCTATTTAAAATACCATTTTTAATTAAAACATTACACTTAGTTGGGTTTCCCTCATCATCACAGTTAGTAGAACCCCATCCATTATAAATTGTACCATCATCAATTGCAGTTACAATATCAGAAGCGATTTTTTGTCCCTTCTTACCGGTAAAAACAGAAAGTCCCTTTGCAACAGATGTAGCCTCTAATGAATGTCCACAAGCTTCATGGAATAATACTCCACCAAAGCCATTATGAATAATAACAGGATAAACTCCTCCTACCATTTCAGGAGCATCAAGCATATTAATACAAGCCTCACAAATATCTGCAGCAAATTTCTTAAGATCCTTATTCTTAAATGTATCAACATCAAAGTTTCCACCGATAGTTCCACCATTAGATTGACTCTTAGAACCATCTCTAGCTACTGCTTGAGCACCAATTCTTTGTTGATTTCTAATATCTGTAATATATTTTCCTTTTGTATTAAAAATAGTTACAAATTGTGTTTTATCAGTAATATTTACAATTCGTTGCACAATTCTTTTATCATATCCAGACATTACATCATCTACAATCTGTAAATATGAAATCTTTTCATGTTGCGGAACATCCTTACTTAAACGATTAATTTTAACATAACCATTTTTTGTAGCATCCTCATACTTGAATTCATAATCAATTTTTTTAGGACTTGAATTATATGCACCCTTAAGCTTACTTGCAAGTGCTAGTATACCTTCAAGACTACAATCAGATGTATAGCCATAAACCTCCTGAAGATCAAGTAAAACACGAAGTCCTACTCCATATTTATGCTTAGTTGATGCATTTTCAATTTTTCCACTTAGCATCTGAATTGAATTTTCATAAGTATCTTCACAAAATAGTTCAGCAAAATCAGCACCTGTTGATAATGCTTCATCAAAAACCTTTTTTGCTATTTCTTTAGTTATCATTCTTATTCCTCCTCATTTACGTATTATTATACAGCATAACAATTATATTTTCAATAAAAATTAGTTATATTTTATATATTAACTAATTTTTAGCAATAATCCAATTTTCTAAAAAATTTAATCCATCAATAATTTCACATTTATTGGGACTCATTAAAATAACACGAAATAGATTTTCCGTCCCTGATCGTCTAACAATAACATTACCTGATGTAACAATTGCTTTTAGTTTATTCTCAAGCTTGTTTATCATTCTAATTTCTTTATAATTCTTAGATACTTCATAATATTCCTTTATACAGTTTAAATTTATAATTGCCTTTTCATTTAACATAGATAAAAATTTTAATATTGTTGTTAAACCACAAGAATAATTATATTTTTTATTAAATATAATATGACCACTCTTTTCTCCTCCTAAGGAAGCTACACCATTTTTAATTTCACTTGAAATATTTTCATCGCCAACATTAACAAATTTTACTTTAATGTTATTTTCTTCTAAAACATTCGTAATTCCTCTATTGGCAATCAAAGAATAAATGACCGTATTATTTTTTAATTTATTTTTCATTTTTAATTCTGTTGCAAAAAAATATAATAATAAATCGCCATTTAATATTTTACCATTTTTAAGTATAATAATGGCCCTATCTCCATCACCATCAAAGGATACAGCTATATCATACTCATTATCAATCATTATTTTTCTTGCAAGCTCAGGATATAAAGCTCCACATTCATCATTAATATTAAAACCATTAGGCTCATTATTTATCATAATCGCATCAGGAAATCTCTTTTTTAAATAGTCATTAAGAAAACACATTGAACCATTTGCTAAGTCAAAAACAATTTTATATTTCTTTTTAATTTTAATTGAATCAAAGAATTTAAAATAATTTTTAGGACACTTATTTTCCCTATAAGAGCCTATTTTAACAGGCTTATGATTTTCTTCCATTCTTTTTTCTAACTTTTCCTTTAAAGAATCATCTAGCTTATGTCCTTTATAAATAATTTTAAGACCATTATAGGTAAAATCATTATGTGATGCTGTAATCATTATTCCTATTGTTCTTTTTTTCTTGGTTAAATATTCTAAGGCCGGTGTTGAAATAACACCATAATCAAAAACAGTTTTCCCACTAATTTCTAGAGCATATTTTAAGGCTTGTAAAATTATTTTTGAACTATATCTTGTGTCATAACCAATTAAAACCTTATTTTCATTAAAAATATCAAAGCTATAACCAACCTTTAAAATAAGTTCTATACTTAGATCAGAAGCCCCAAATACACCTCTAATTCCATCGGTTTTAAAATATTTCAATATATCACCTATATTAAATTATATTAAAATCTCTTTTTAAAATGAAAAAAGATGTTAAATATTTTTCAATTTAACATCCTAATTATTATTTAATGATTGCTCTATTAATTACTTCCATTACATTTTTGACAGGAATAATCGTTAAATCCTTCTTTACCTCTTCAGGAATATCATCAATATCTCTTTGATTTTCATATGGGATAATAATGGTCTTTAGTCCTGAACGATGTGCAGCAATTGATTTTTCTCTTAAACCACCAATAGGAAGAACCGTACCTCTTAGAGTTACTTCTCCTGTCATACCAAGCGTCGCATCAACAGGCTTATTAGTTAAAGCCGAAACAATACCTGTTGTAAGAGTTACACCTGCAGATGGACCGTCTTTTGGCACAGCACCTTCTGGAACATGAATATGAATATCATCTGTTGTAAAGATATCAGGATTAATTCCAAGCTCAGTTGCATGACTTCTTACAAAGCTTAACGCAGCCATTGCAGATTCCTTCATGACATCACCAAGCTTACCAGTAAGAACCAAACCACCCTTACCTTTATAGTGAGTAACCTCAATATCAAGTGTATCGCCGCCAAATTGCGTATAAGCTAGACCAGTTACAATACCAACTTGATTTTCACCACGATTTTCATTATTAAAGAACTTTAATTTTCCTAAATATGACTCTAAATTATCAACTGTAATCGTTACTGAGGCCTTTTTTTCTACAAGAATTTCTTTAATTGATTTACGAATTAACGTTGCAATTAAACGATCAAGCTCACGAACGCCAGCCTCACGAGTATAATGCTCAATAATTGAAGTCATAGCATCATGATCAATAGAAAATTGTTCTGACTTTAGACCATGACGAGCAAGCTCCTTTGGTATTAAATGCTCATAAGCAATATTAACCTTTTCAAATTCTGTATAACTTGAAAGCTCAACAATTTCCATACGATCACGAAGTGGTCCAGGAATTGTATCTAATGAATTTGCTGTAGTAATAAATAATACCTTAGATAAATCATAATCCTCTTCAAGATAATTATCAGAGAAATTAGCATTTTGCTCAGGGTCTAGTACCTCAAGCATAGCTGACGCAGGATCTCCACGATATGATGAAGACATCTTGTCAATTTCATCTAGTAAGAAGACAGGGTTTACAGTACCTGCATCCTTCATACCCTTTAAAATACGACCAGGAAGGGCACCAATATATGTACGTCTGTGACCTCTTACTTCTGATTCATCAGATATACCACCAAGTGATTGCTTAACAAACTTACGTCCTAAGGCATCCGCAATTGATTTAGCAAGAGAAGTCTTACCAACACCAGGAGGACCAAATAAGCAAAGAATTGTTTGAGGATTCTTACCAGTCATAATCTTAACTGAAAGATATTCTAAAATACGATCCTTTACCTTATCAAGACCATAATGATTCTTATCAAGAGCTTCCTTAACCTTTGTAATATCATTAATATCTTCTGATTCCTTATACCAAGGTAGTTTAATTAAGAAATCAAGATAATTCTTAATAATTCCGGCTTCTGCCATTTGATAAGATGCATTTTGATATCTTCTAAGCTCACCAATAGCTTTATCTTCAATCTTCTTAGGCATTTTTGCATCAAGAATTTTCTTACGTAATTCTTCAATTTCTTCATCCTGACGAGCCTTATCACCTAATTCAGTTTGAATAGCCTTCATTTTTTCACGTAAGTAATATTCCTTTTGAGATTCATCAATTGATTTTTTTACTTCTTGATTAATCTTATTTTCAATCTCGTCAATTTTCTTCTCTCTTGAAATATCTTCAAGAATAAAATGTAATCTTTCATTCAAGCTTTCAGATGATAAATAACGATATTTACTTTGACTAGTCTTTAAATTGTAAGCAATAATATCAGCACATGCTTCAGCTGTTATTCCTGATTGAATTAGCCTTAAAACCTCATCAGGATTATTAAGAGTTTGTGCATTTTTAGTAATTTCTGTTACAATTGAACGAATTAGTGCAGCAGATTCTTCCTCAGACTCAATCTTAGCCTTTACTTCATCATAGCTTACTAAGAAATATGGATCACAAGAAATATAATCCGCAACCTTTATACGATTTTTAATTTGAAATTTAACTTTATAATTATTATTAGGTAATTTTAACTTCAAATCGATATGAGCTAAAACACCATACTCATATAAATCATCTTTTCCTACCTTAAGGCTTTGAGGATCTTTTTGGATTAAAAGAACAATATCATTATTATAATTATGCTCAGCATCATCAAGAGCACGTAAAGAAGCCTCACGACCAACCTCGATACGAAATTCATTGTTTGGTAATGGAATAACTCCACGGACAGCAATAGCGGGAATCTTATTTATATATAAATTTTCCATAATGGATACACCTCTATTCATTAATTCTGAGTTTTTCTCAGTGGTTATATAATACAATATTTTTGGCAGTTTTGCAAGTAGTTTGCCAATTTAATTTAATTTCCCATAATTTAAATAAATAACAGTGATCAACTGACCACTGTTACTAATATAGTTTAATAAAATTAATTAGATTTCTTTTGCAGAAGAAAGGATTAAATTAATTGCCTTATCATAAGTGATTTGAGAATAAATAGCACTTGCTCTTTGTTTTAATACAGCTTCCTTAGTTGTATTTGACTTAGATGCAATTTCTTGTGCCTTTTCTTCCATTTCTTCCTTTGAAGGCTCAAGCTTTTCTTCTTTAATAATTTCAGAAAGAACTAATTGGAACTTAGCTTGATTTAAAGCTGAAGCCTTAGTGTTTTCTTCAAATGCTTCCTTTGTAGTTCCCATAATGCTTAGGAATGTTTCAAACGGAATATTATATTGTTTAGCTTGAGATTCGTATTTATCCTTCATTTCCTTTTGGATATCAGCTACGATAGATTCAGGCATATCAATTTCAGTATTATTAATGATTTGATTTAATAAATCATCAACTTGGCGATCATGTTCAGAAGTCTTCTTTCCTTCTTCAATTTCACCCTTCTTGTAAGCCTTAAGCTCGTCAACTGTATTAACATCCTTAATATTTAAAGACTTAACAAATTCATCATTTAATTCAGGTAAAACTGATTCCTTAACCTCATGAACTGTAACCTTAAATACAGCAGCCTTTGAAGCTAATTCAGTTGCAGGATAGTTATCTGGGAAAGTAACATTGATATCCTTAACCTCATCCTTCTTCATACCAACCATTTGATCCTCAAATCCTGGAATGAATTGACCAGAACCAATTTCAAGTTCATAATCAGTTGCAGAACCACCTTCAAATTCTACACCATCAACAGTACCTACAAAGTCAAACTTTGCAGTATCATGTAAAGCAATTGTTTGATCAGCCTTAACATTTAAAGTTGAATGAGCCTTTAAATCACTATTGATTGCAGCAGTAATTTCTTCTTCTGATGCCTCAAGAACTTGTTTCTTAACCTCAAGACCCTTATATGCTGCTAGCTTTACTTCTGGTAAAACATCAAATGATAAAGATACTTCAAAATCCTTACCTCTTTCAAAATCCTTAGTTTCAATAGCAGGAGTAAATTGACCACAAATCTTTTGAGCTACCTCTTGATCAGCATAAACTTCTCCAACCTTATTATTAAATACAACATTTAATGCCTCATCATATAATGATTCAACACCAAACTTCTTCTCAAATAAAGAACGAGGACATTTACCTTGTCTAAAGCCATCAATCTTTACGTTCTTTACAACTGTTGTAAAAGCTTGATCTAGGGCTTTTTCAAATTCATCAGCAGTAACTGTGAAAGTAGCTTTAACTCTACTATGTTCTAAGTTTTCTAATTTCATATCTTAAACGCAGATGGAGATACATTAAAAATGTAGGAAATCTGCTCCTCCTATACTATATTTTCTCCTAAATCCTATATTTTTTATATTTTTTTAAAATTTAACATATAGATAATAGCATAAAAGAGAAAAAAAGTAAAGTATTAACAAGTTTTTTTGACTAAGACTAAAGCAAATATAAATGAAAAAATAAAAGATTTTTTCATGTTAAATACTAATTTTTCTTTTATTTAAATTTATTTTTTTATCTGTAAACTTTGTGTTAAAATTATCATTTAAAATTTTTAATAGTTAATGGGGCTAAATAAATAGGCCTTAGTTCTAACATTTCATCATGAAAAATATCATCTTGAAAAAATAATATTCTCCTTGATATTTTAGATGAATATTTTCTTGAAAATTCATTAATCGATTTATGATTTTTAGTTTCAGACGATTTTACTTCTATAGGAACTAACTTATTACTATCAGTTGTTAAAAAATATATTTCATAACTACGGGTTGTTTCGTCATTTTTAAAAACATAATAGAATAAATCTCTATCATTTGATTTTATAATTTGAGCTATTGCATTTTCATATAAATAGCCTAAATTAACATCTAATTTATCTGATAAAAGTTTAATATATATATTTTCATTAGTCGAAAGTTTATCGTTAAATAACATTGTTGTAAATAAGCCAATATCAGATAGATATAATTTAAAATTATCAATATCTTTAGTTCCATTTAAAGACAATGAGGGATCATTCACTTTATAAAAAGGCAAAATAGTTTTAGAATTTAATAAATCAAATATAAATTTCCTGTCCTTATTTGTTACTTTTTTATTAGTTACTTTAGTAATATAAAATTTGTTATTCTTAGCTAATTGGGAAGGTATTGAATTATATAATGTCAAGAACATCCCACTAGGATCAATTCTAAAAAAGTCATTCGAATATAGTTCAAGAATTTCCTTTTTTAATTCTATCTACTGATTCAAAATTTTTATCAAGGATAAAAGCTTCAACTACTTGAGGCATGACACCTACTGCCATATACGTTCTAAAATCTCTCATCAATTTTCTATTAACTGATTATCCCATTGAACGATTATATTTATAAATTTCTTCTATAATATTATAATTATATCCACATGCCCAGCAAAATTCCTCATAATCCATTGGATAAACATCTATTTTATATTTCTCAGAAGGAATTAGAATATTTTTAACATTCTTTTTTATTGAAATCAATGAACCTGTTTCTATATAATCATATCGTCCATCTTTAACTAAATGTTTAATTGCTCGTCTAATTTTAGGAGCAAATTGTATCTCATCAAAAATAATAACAGATTTTCTCCCCTTTAATATTCTTCCTTTAACCGTTTGAAGTCTAAGGAAGAAAAAATCTAGATCATTAATATTTTCAAAAACATCATCTTCTTCCTTTGTTAATTTAGAAAAATATACTAATATATGATTTATATTTATTTTTAGCAAATTCTTCTGCAATTGTAGATTTCCCAACACGTTTAGCTCATTCTAGTAGACAAAAATCATTCATTTTATCATACCATGCCATTTTTGCAGCATCATCCTTTTTTTGAAGAAATCAAATATCTTTTTACATTATAAAAAAGCATCATCTATACTAGACAATGCATTTCTATAATTAACTTTCATAAGTACAGTCGTTATCCTCATCACCAATATGATGTATATCTTGTTTGGGCTCATCAATCTTTTGCTTTTTCTTCCCGAGGTTGCCTGGCTTTACAATATAAAAAAGCTTTTAAATCGATTATATATATTCTTGACTTTTTTATTTTTTATCAAATTATGCTATAAATTATATGTGCGTGAATATGCATTCATAAATACTAATTAGGTGATTATATGTATATTGGAAAAGTAAAAAATAATGGAACTGAATACTTAAGGCTTGTCGAAAGTATCTATTCTCCTAGAGCTAAAGTTGGTCGTAAAAGAACGAATCTTTATATTGCTCCACTTTCTAAATTTGATGATTCATATGATTGCTTTAACTGTTGTTCGTATCATCCAAAACAAAATTGTTTCTTTTAAAGTAAAAGATACTACAAAAAATCGGAAAATGGAATTATCTGGAGAACGTTTAACACAAGCTTTAAACTCTTGGACATTTTTTTATATACTGATAATATGTATCGTTTTAATAATATTGATAGTGGTGATTTAAAACTACTTTTAGACACTTTTAATATTAATATAATACCTAAAGCAATTAAAAAGCAAAATAAACATTTTATAGTGCGTAAATAAAATTATAGTAATAGTTCTAGTATTTAAGCCGCTTTTTCGGCTTCGCTACTAGATTTCTTTTTATTTAGGGCTAAAAAGCCAGGCAAACTTTGGTAATGCCCTAGAAGCGTCAAAAAGTAAAGTATTAACAAGTTTTTTCAATTAATAAAGGCTTAGCTTTAACTAGAAATCTTTCATAATTTTTAATCTTAAAAATATCGGACATAAAATAGTTAATAACTCTATAAGAAAGCTAATAATGATAATTATATATACATACCAGCTTGTAAAAATATTATTTATTAATGGTAATCCTTCTATAAGATGTAAATAAACTAAACAAATAAATGCATCAATTATTAGCCAAATTATAAATCTATAACGATTATTAAATAAATAATTTGCAATAATATTTTGATTACTATATCCTTTTAATTTTGATATTTTAATTATATTCTCGTTTTTTTTCAATTCTAACCACTCAAAAAGCAACATTAAAATAATTAGCAATGCAACTAATATACAAGAGACATTAAAAGCATCTAAAAAAATATTTTTATTCATTAAATTATTTTTTTCAAGTTCAATTTGAGAATAATTGAAAAAATCATTTTTTAAATTTCTATCATTTAATAATTTTAAAAAAGCATCCTTATCCTTTATATTTAATATAATTTTTGATTGCATATCAGGCTTCATATCAACATTATAACTATTAGCATTCATATTACAAAGAAATTCTTTAATTGAAAGTAGCATATTTGCAAGTTCTAATCCTTTATTTGTAAAATAACAATTTTCAACATCATCTAAAGTAAATCCAACAATTTTAAAATCAAATAATTTTTCCCCTATTTTATATCCTAAATATGGCGAAACAACGATTTCATCATCATTTTCTGGTACTTTGCCATCACATAAAGAAATATTATTGAAAGCTTTAAATTTAATTTTTTCCGGCTTAATTATACAATACTCTTTATCTCTTAAATAAGAAAAGCTAGTTTGATTTCCTTTTATTTTAACAATACCAACACTTTCATACTGTTGCTTAAATAAAGTATAAATATCATCATAATTTTCACTTGTTATATCATAGTTATTATTTGCCACAATCAAAATAGAGGATTTATTATAATCATAGTCTTCACCATATAATAAGTCATACTTTTCATACTGAACTGCACCATATGCTTTATTTTGGCTACTTTTAACATATAACAATCCATTATATTGCTTTTTCAAAGCATAGCAGCAATATGTTTCTTTTCTAGAAATACCGCATATAACAAAATTCGAAGATAAATTTCTACTTAGCAAGCTATTATATGATATTGAATTATGAGAATCATTAACTATTTTATCAGCAAGCTTTTTTCCAATTACAACCTCATTTTCATCATTAGGCATTCTTCCTAAGAATATCGAATACTCTTTAATAAATGAAATCGGATACAAATTGTCATTTTCGACTCCGTATTTTTCATAAAGCCATGAGCACGTATTATTTGAAAAATAATTAGGGCAAAACCTTGTTTCAACCGTCATATCCTCAATAATATTATTTTCATACGCCGTTTTTAAAGCATCGTATGCATCATCATTTCTAACATTAGTGACATAAGCATCAGGATCATCATAATTTTCATATAGATTATTATTAATAGCGGAGGCTATATAGATTGAAATAAGCATTAATGCAATACCAAAGACAAATGGAATTAATTCAAAACGCTTCATTGTAGAAAAAAGCTTACGTTTATAGCTAAGATTCTTATTTTTATTATCATAATTAGAATTTAATTTTTCAATTTCGAATGCTATATATTTTTCTTCAGAAAGAGTAATAATTTTATCACTTTTAAGTTCATCATCATGGCTTGCAACAATAATTAACTTCTTATCTTTAATAAGACTTATTAAATTTAAAAAGGCCAATGAATTATTTCTATCAAGATTTGCAGTTGGCTCATCAAATAATAGTATTTCCTTTTTTGTTAGTAAAGCCAATAAAACAGTAGACCTCATTTGCTCACCAAATGACATTTCTTTTATTTTTTTATCATTAGGAATACATAAATTCAATTCATTCTTAAAATCATTAACCTTAGAAATATCATAATCATGTCCTTCATCATCGCATAAAATTTTAATATTTTCTTCAAGCGTAAAATCATTATATAATGAATCATTTTGCATAGCATAAAAGATATGATTTCTTCTAAATTCTGTCATATTTTTTATTTTTTCACAATTATATTTAATATATCCTTTTGAAGGCTTTTTAAGACCCGAAATAATATTAAGTAAGGTTGTTTTTCCAACTCCAGATGGTCCTTTTATGATAACTAAGCCTGTATTAGGTAAGACTAAATTAATATTTTTTAAAACATTAATTTTAATCTTTTTTTGCCTAAATAACATATTAACATTACAGAGTTCTAGCATTTATCTTCCCACCCTCCAATTAGAATAAATATTGTATAAAAAAATAGAAAATATACCTGTAAAAAAATATAGAATTACATTATCCTTTAACGGATTTAAAATTGAAAATATTGAAGTAAGTATCATATAAATCGCGAATGAAATCATAGAAATTAAAAGCATTTTGTTCCTATATATTTTTTTAAATCTTATATCAGTAAAATTATAAAATTTATATTTTTTAAAATTAAAATAATCGATTTCTCCATTAATAAATAAAACTAAACATAGCATTCCCAGTCCCAAAGATACAAACACTAACCTAAATTTAAATAATTTCTTTGACGATTTTGATGATATTATATTATTACTACAATAATCAGTACTGACTAAACTATATTCAGTTTTATCAATTAAATAATCTGGAGATTTAAAAACAATTGCCTCAAATATTTGGTTAAATTCAATTTCTTCTGTAGGATTCATGTACAAAACAGTTTTATTTAAATTTGTATGTTCGTATATAATATTAACATTAATATTATCATACACTGAATAAAGGCTACCAACTAAATTAAGTTCATGCTGTGGAATGTTACTAACTATTTTTGTCACTTGAGCATATTCAATTGACATCTTTTGATCATTAGATTTTAAATCAATTGTACTATTTTGAATAACATTTTTTATTTTATGATTATAAGCAAAGGAAACCTCTTTAACATTCTCATCTTCTGCTATCCCAACAATTTTAAACTTTCCAAATAATTTGGAATCATGATAATAAAAATCATCATTTAAATATTGCAAAAAAGTATTATCATAGCCTTTTTTTATAAGAAGTAAGGCCTCATCATTACCAGAGGGTAATCTTCCTGACGTAATTTTATTAATTTTAGGCTTAGGTTCATATGAAGCAAATATAAAATCCTTACCATTTGATTCATAAAAATTAAGCTTATGTGATAAATAAAACGGATTAGCCTCATAATCATACCCTAAATTATCTAATTTTGACTTTGATAATTCTCTTCCATAATCAAATATCATGGTTCTATTTTTATCATTTGATAAGCTTTTATTAATTATAAAATTAGAATCATCATAAATAATATTTTTTGTAAAATAATCTGAGCAAAATAAAGAGATAAATGTGATACTAATAAATAATAAAAGCATGGTAATCATTCTTAAAATATTAAGTTTATACCTTTTTAAATCTGTTTTTAAGATAAAATTGTCAATATTATTCTTTTTGAGTTCAGTTTTATGGATTAGCTTGTCATTACTTTTTATTACTAAATCATTATTAATTAATCCTTTATTAAGTTCAATAATTCTGCTAGCAAATTCAGTATATCTTTCTTCATCATGTGCGGCAATAATCACAAGATAATCTAAAGATAATCGCTTAATTTCTTCAAGCATTTTATTTGCATTTTCACTATCTAAATTAGCAGTTGGCTCATCAAAAATATATATATCAGCATTTTGAGCTATTGTTTTAGCAAAGGATACTCGAGCCTGTTGACCTTTAGATAAATACTTGATGGGCTGATTTTTAAATTGTAAAAGTCCTAAATTATTAAGTAAATTCAAAGTCTTTTCATTTGCATAATTAGAAGCATTAAACTTCAAGCATTCTAGATATACATTTTCAAATGCAGTATAATTTTCAAATAAATTATAGCCCTGATATCCAATAGAAATAGTAATATCCTCATTATATATAACCTGACCACTATCAGGATATATTTTTTTACTAATTATTTTTAATAATGTGGTTTTTCCACTTCCAGACTCTCCTTTTATCAAAATTAGCCCTTTTTCATTAAATCTTAAATTAATATTACTAATTCCAATTGATGTTTTATTACCATCATTATAGTATTTAGAAACATTTTCAAGCCTTATCATTTTTAACACTCCCAATCACTTCAAAAAAGTTATTTTTAAATACATCATTTGATTAGACCAATCATCATCAAGTCCTCCACATGCATCATAGCATAAATAAAAATCATTTGTATCAATATTTAACTCAAAACTTGTTTCATACCAATGATAAACACCATCACTAGGTAAATCGGTCTCCCAATAATGCAATTTACAATCATCAGTTTTTTTACTTGTTGGCTTCTTAGTTAACACATATACTTCTGCATAACCATCATCAATTTCCTTTGCTTGAAATCTTAATGTTATCAACATTTTTTTATAACCTTTATTTATATATTCATTTTTCCCGACAAAGCCATCTAAATATGATAAATAAACATAATCATAATGATTATTGCACACATAATCATCTGTAACAATAATTGATTCATTTCTTATCAAAGAAAATGGAAGTTTACCAGAACTAAGTGAATCATATTTATCATTATTAGATATTTCTCTTTGAAAATAACTTAAGCATTTTTCTTTTATTATTTTTTTTAAAGAACTCATGGAATTTGGAACTATCTCCCAAATTCCATATATTTTATCATTTCCAAGTGAAATCAAACCAGAATTTCCATAATTTGATTTTTTTAATAATTCATTCCAATTTGAATAACTAAAACTATAATCAGAATTAGATACAGTATCATTCCGTTCAACAAGACCAATCTCATTAACCTTTATAGAACAATCGCTATTTAAATAACTATACTTTGAATTCATTAAAATTGCATTTTGATTTGACACATTGACATTTAAATTTGAATTAATATCATCTAATTTAATAAGCATACTTGCATTTTCTGTTATATCATTTTTATAATTTTCACTAAAAGCATAATTTTTATTAAAAATGTGAACAAACGCTTCAATAGAGCCACCAAAAATTGCCGAAGATAATAAATGAGTACCATAAGTCTCAAAAAAATCATAATAATCAAATCTATATGTATTTTGTTTCATTTCATTTAAGTCTTTTAAAAAACTATTTGAATAGCCAGAATTTGCTTCAATTGTTTCCGGTAAAAAATAATCTTTACTTATACTTGTTTTATAACTTTCTTGAACAAGTGTATCATAGTAATAAAAATTAGAAGATTTATTATTTTCTTCTTTATATAGACACTGAGAGCCAGATACATTGATTAAACCATTAATTTTAATTGTTTCTTCATCATTAGAATTATAATTAATGTTTAAATCTTCCTTAAAATTTTTATTAATAGTATTATATATTTCACCAATCTCTAAAGAACTTGTAACATAATGATGCTTTTTAGACGACTCAATAGAATGACTAGCAGCATAATCAACTAATTTTTTTTGCGTAATCATCTGAGAAAACACTTGATTTAATATGATCTAAGCCTGAATATGATAAATCAATGCCTTTTCCCATATCTAGTATCGAATTATTAGGCGACACCGTTATATATTGTTGACTTCCACCACCTCCACCAGTATTTCCACCATCAGAAAAAGAAAAATTATGGTCAATTTTAGCATATGATTTTTTCGAAAAACCAAGTGATAAAATCACACCAAAAGAAACAACCAAACCTACACATAATATTTTTTTCATAAAACTTCTCCTCATATTTGTAATGTATAATATCACAAATGTAGCATTTTATCAATAATAGTTTTATTTTTTTGTATTTCTTTTGTATTTATTTTGTTTTTTGACTGAATAAACAATATTTTATATCATTTAAGCCTATTTTTTGTCTTTGCTCCCTTTTGATTACTTTTATTTACTATTAACAATATTATAATTGAGACTTTTATTTTGCTTGGCGCTACCGCTTTTCAATACTCACATTCATGGAAGCCTGTTTTTTACAAGGCTTCACCTAACAAAAAAGCACTGAAAAATCAGTGCATAAATTCAAAATTAACTTACATAAGGTCTATCGTTATCCTCATCATTGATATGAGGAATATCCTTTTCGGGCTCCTCAATTTTTTCTTTCTTCTTTCTTGCTGGAGCTTCCTTACCTTTTTCTTTCTTAGGTTCTTTCTTTTCTCTTATAGCTTTAACTTGTTTACGGTATTTGCCATAGTCATAGAAGCCTTCTCCACCTATTGCAACAGCACTTATAAATGAAACAATTGCAATCGCAATCGCAATATATTTAGCATCAATTTTAACTCCTAAAAGGAATGAACCAAATGTAATAACCACAATATGAACAAAAAATTGTACTCTATCAGTTTTTTCACCAAATAAAATAGTTGTAGTAAAATAAACAAATCCTCTTAGCCATAATACAACACCTATTAAGATATTATAATGCTCAACAAAATATTTAACAATACCTGTTTGTTCATCACCAAATTGCTGAACTGATAATGCAATTAATAATATGCCAACAGCTAAATCAAACAATACCTCAATAAAGCATAGTACTCTTGACCATCCACGTTCAAGGGTTCTCATTAATGGGATAACTCTCATTACAGCATATAATGAAAATACACCACCCGTAAACATTAATACAATAATTTGAGAGTCGCTTTGTCTAAATAATAGGAAAAAGCCTAAAATAATTAATAAAATAGCGCCAAAAATTTTAAACCAAAATTTATATGAATGTATTGGATTCTTTTGTAAAACGGGGCTTGTCTTTTTTTGCTTTTTAGGTTTTACTAAAGGAGTTTTTTCTTCCTCTTCATCCTCATCAGTTTCCTCATCATCTATATCTTCAGTTTCGTACGCATCAACTTCAAAATCTTCCTCTTGTTTTTTCTTCTTTTTAAATAACACGAATATCATTCCCTTCACAGCTTATTTATATTATACTTTAAACCAAAAATAGTGTAAAGATTATTTTTAAATTTATTGTCGAATTTAATTCTTAATTTGACTATTCCCTTAATAAAAATTATAATATTAGTAGAGGTGATATAATGTCATATATAATCCTTAAAAATATATCAAAAATCTATGATGGAGAAATTAAAACTAAAGCATTGGACAATGTTAATTTCGAAATTGAAAAAGGAATTATTACCGTTATTTTAGGCCCTTCTGGGGCAGGTAAAACCACACTTTTAAACATTTTAGGTGGAATGGATAACGTAACACAAGGTGAAATTTATGTTGATAATAAATTAATATCCAACCTCAACAAAAAGGATTTAACCTTATACAGACGAAATGATGTGGGTTTTGTTTTTCAATTTTATAATTTAATGCCTAATTTAACTGCCCTAGAAAACATTGAACTTGCAACTGAAGTTTGTAAAAAAGCATTTAATCCCGAAGATATCTTAAATGATGTAGGTCTTAAAGATAAAGCTAACTCTTTTCCATCTAAATTATCAGGTGGTGAGCAACAAAGAGTTTCAATTGCTAGAGCAGTCGCTAAAAATCCTAAACTACTTCTTTGTGACGAACCAACGGGAGCTTTAGATTCTAAAACAGGTAAATCAATTATTAAGCTTTTAAAAGATATTGCTGTAAAACACAAAACTAATGTGATAATTGTAACTCATAACCAGGCCCTTAAGGATATTGCAAATCAAGTAATTTATATCAAAAACGGGACAATTGAAAAAATTGAGAATAATATTTCACCTTTAGATATTGAAGAACTAGAGTGGTAACAATGAAAACATTCATCAAAACAATTTTCAAATGTATTTCAAATAATAAGTCTCGTTTTATTTCTATGTCATTAATTATTTTAGTAGGGATTTGTTTCGTTACTGGGCTTGGCGGAATAACTCCTAAGGTAGAAAATAGTTTAAATGAGGCATTAACGACAGCTAATGCACCCGATATAATCCTTAAAACTCGAAATCAACTCGGATTTACTCAAGGTGAAATCGAAAATTTAAATCGAATTGATGATATTGACGTAGAATTTATTACATCCTTTGATCAAACTACAGATTCAAGCTTAAGAACCATAAGTCTAGATTTTAAAAATAATAAAATAAACAAGCTTAAATTAATCGATGGTTCTTTTCCTTCCTCTGAAAAAGAGGTTTGTGTTGAAAGAAATTCTAACACTATCAAGGAAAGGAAAATAGGTGAATATATAACCTATAATAATATTAGTTTTAAAGTAGTAGGTATTATTGAAAATCCTTTAATTTTTACAATGGATGGTGATATCAATGAAATTGATAATTCCAGACTTGATACAATTCTTTATTTTAATAAGAACAGTAATCTTCCACTTACAACAGCCTATATAAAGCTTAATTCCTTAAATAATCATTCGTATTTCAAAAATGATTATATTGATATTGTAAATGATAATATAAGTATTCTAAGCAATAAACTTAATAATAAAAATTATGTATATCTAACATTAAAAGAAACTAAATCATATGCCTTTATTACCGAAATTGATGATAAAATTGATGTGATTGCTATTATGTTTCCTATTTTCTTTATCGCTGTTGTTGCACTTGTAATATTAACAACAATGACAAGATTAATTTCAGACGAAAGGAAAATAATAGGCTGCTATAAATCACTTGGTTATAACAACATTTCTATTCTTGGAAAATACATTATTTACGCCACAAGCTGTGCTTTTTTAGGTATTACAGTAGGCCTTATATCTGGTGCATATATACTTCCTAATATTATTTATAATGTATTTAAAAAAATCTTGTTTTTACCAAAAATAACATCTAAAATAAATGTTACATTAGGCATATATAGTGCTATTTTTATGTTTGTCGCCATTATTTTAGTAACCATTTATGTAACTTGGAAAGAAATCAAAGAAAAACCTGCAAATCTATTTCAAGCTAAAGCTCCTAAAGCAGGAAAAACAATATTACTTGAAAAAATAGCTTTTATTTGGTCAAAACTATCATTTAAATATAAATCATGCTACCGTAATATTTTTAGATATAAAGGTAGACTTGCAATGATTGTCCTTTCTGTTTTGGGCTCTACTGCTCTTGTAATGGCCGGTCTTGGTCTTTACAACATTTCTTCTAAGCCAATTACAATAAATGGTGTTGCCTTTGATATGGGAAATTCAATTAAATATGTTTCAGTAGCGGCGATTATATTTGCCCTTGTTTTGACAATTCTCGTTATTTATAACATTACAAACATGAATATTTCTGAAAGAAACAGAGAAATTGCCACACTTAAGGTTCTTGGTTACAAAGATTATGAGGTTTGTTCGTACATTTTTAGAGAAATAATTCAAATTTCCATTATTGGTGTTATTTTAGGAATTCCATCAGGTATTCTTATATTATATCTAATCATGAAATTCCTCGATTTTGGTTCACTTAGTGATATTAAATTAATTTCTTATTTTCTAACAGGAGTTTTAGTTATTACCTTCATTATCATTGTTGATTTACTATTAATAAGAAAAATTAAAAAAGTTAATATGAATGATTCATTAAAATCACTCGAATAGAAAAGGAGCCGAGGCTCCTTTTTTTAAAGTACAATTGCAATTAAACTATTTCGATTTGAATTTAATAATTTATTCATTACATCCTTAAGCTTTTCCTTGCTTGTTTCAGGAAGAGCATAAACCTTTTGCTTTACACCATCATTTACTATTTCACTAATTTTACGGCCAAAAATCTCTTTATCCCAAATTTTAGAATCATCACCATCAAGTGAATCAATTAAAGACTTAGATTGCTCTAAAGAACCAATTATTGGTGCGAAACTTGATTTAATATCGACCTTAATGAAATGAATTGAAGGTGCAATCGCTTCAACCTTGACACCATATCGTCCTGCTTGTTTAATAACTGTAGGTGGTAACATCTTCATATTTTCTACAGTAGGGATTGCAACACCATAACCAGTTTCGTTACATGACTCTAATGCCTTTCCATATTGTTTTTCTAAAATTAAAGCTCTATGTCCGTTATACAATGCTTTAATTAAATCAGCCTTAGTATTAACTTCAAAATCACACAAATTATTAATTAAAGTTTTAACATAATCATTTTTAATTATAATGTTAACCGTAACATTTCCACCATCTAAGTCTAGTGAGGCATCCTCAATATCTTCAATACTCTTAATTTTATCAGTAATTTTAGAAACATCCTTGACCTTTCTTGCCATTAAATCCTTAGACATAATAATCTCATTTAAATCACTTTTTAATTTAATATCATTCCCAAGAACATCTAAAATTTCAGGAAGCTTATAAGTTAGTGTTTCAATTTCAAATTCACTTAAAGCTAAAGTAAAAATTTGATCAACGTCAGCCTCTTCCATGTTTATAACATTACATGCATAAACGCTCTCATCATATTTCAATGACATCTCTTCAACCATTTGTATAGTTTCTTCTTTTTTAGGATAAGCAGTATTAAGTACAATAACAAATGGTTTTCCTAATGTCTTCATTTTAGATACTACTTCATTTAAAACTTCATCATATTCTTCTTTAGTGAAATCATTAAACGAGCCATCTGATGTAAGAACAATTGCAAGATTAGAATGGTTTTCCATAATTTTTTCAGTACCAATTCTTGCTGCCTCTTTAAAATCAATTGGCTCTTCTAACCAAGGCGTTTTTACTAATCGTGGTCCATCATCATTTTGATACCCTAAAGCACTTGGTATTACAAACCCAACAGAATCAACCATTCTTAAATTCATATTAATATCACCAATGTTAACATTAATAGCCTCTGATGGAACAAATTTAGGCTCAACTGTCATAATTTGTTTCCCAGCAGATGTTTGAGGTAGTTCATCTAAAATTTTATTTTTTAAATAATCATCTGTAATATATGGTAATATTTTTAAATTCATAAACTTATTGATGAATGTTGATTTACCAGAGCGGACTGGACCAACACATGAAACAAAAAAATCTCCATGTAATCTCTTTACAATTTCATTTAGCTTATCATTATTCATATTTATCCTCTACTTTCATTAGTAAAGAATATGCTAGTTGCATCTAAAAAATGCATAAAAAAACAATAGCTTTTACGCTATTGTCCTTTTTTATCTAAAACCCTTCTTACGAGCTTCCTGACGCTTTTGTTTACGAACATCAGATGGTTTTAGATAGTATTGACGCTTTTTAGCTTCTTGAAGGTTGCCTGATCTAGAAACATCGCGCTTAAAACGACGAAGTGCATCTTCAATTGACTCTTTCTCACGTACAATTGTCTTTGACATATTCTAGGCCTCCTTCCGCTTTAAAATTCCTCAAATATTATACTAAAAATAAATTTATTTGTAAAGAGTAAATTTACTTTTTTTCATTTTTTTCGCTAAAAAAATAGGACTTATGCAATAATTTGACCTAGTATATAGTCATTTTCCATTTTTTCTAATTTAACATTAACTAAAGCTCCAATTTTTGATGAATCAATAGGCATTAAAACATGTAGATAATTAGACGTATGGCCAACCATATATTTATTATCTTGAATGGTTTCAACAATCACATCAAGAGTTTTACCAATAAATTTTTCATAATAATCTTTCTTAAGCTCTTCTGATAGTTTTAAAAGCTCATGTACACGTTCTTTTTTCTTGGCATCATTTACTTTTGGCATATCATAAGCTTTAGTACCTTTACGAGCAGAAAATGGGAATACATGTAGTTCGGAAAAATTAATTTTTTGAATAAAATTAACGCAATCTAAAAAATCCGCATCATGCTCATATGGAAAACCTACAATTACATCTGTAGTTAAAGAAATATCTGGTCTTACACTTCTAATCTTATTAACCTTATCTTCAAAAAACTTAGAATCATAACGTCTGTTCATAAGCTTTAGGATTTTATCAGAACCAGATTGTAAAGGAAGGTGAATATGATTAGCAATAATTTTACTTTCAGCCATTAAATTTATAATATCATCGTCTATTTCATTAATTTCAATTGAAGATAATCTTATTCGTTTAAGTTCGGGAACATTTTTAATTATATCATGAAGTAAATGAGATAGGTGATAATCTTTACCACAGGTATAATGACCCGTATGAATACCAGCAAGAACTACCTCTTTATAACCTAAAGCTGCTATGTTTTGCAATTCCTTAATTACTAAATCCTTATCCTTACATCTAACTGGTCCTCTTGCATAAGGAATAATGCAGTAGCTACAAAAATTTGAACAACCATCTTCTATTTTAACGAAGGCTCTTGTATGGTCGAATTCAACCGCCTCAAGA
>ULNA01048186.1_pt1 | contig 22328 bp, 22 predicted proteins | sample 1951801 | NCBI WGS metagenome assembly ULNA01 (sample SAMEA4835565, study PRJEB28245) | human gut metagenome | biome: gut microbiome; material: fecal sample | place: Denmark | collected 2008
AGTCTCCTGTTGATCTTACGTCGCTGAGAAGACGGTAATATTCCTGACGGTGAACTTTGAAGAACAGGCTGAGGTACAGGAGCGGGGCTTTCAGGATGCCGGAATCGCAAAGCATCAGGGTGATCAGCAAACGTCCCAGGCGGCCATTTCCGTCAAGGAATGGGTGAATGGTCTCGAACTGCGCATGCACCAACGCCGCCTTGATGAGAACGGGCAATAGGAGCGTGGGATCATGAATAAACAGTTCCAGCTTACCCATGCATTCCATAACCCGGTGAGGAGGAGGCGGCACAAAAACGGCATTGCCCGGCCTTGTTCCGCCGATCCAGTTCTGGCTTGTACGAAACTCTCCCGGATTCTTGCCTTCTCCCCGGCCCTTTCTTAGCAAGACTTCGTGCATCTCCCTGATCAACCGCAACGACAGGGGCAGGCCTTCCCGGATCTTGTCCAGGCCGTACTGCATGGCGGCAACGTAATTGCTGACTTCCGTGACATCTTCCAGGGGAACGCCGGGAATCCCATCCATTTCCGACACCAGCAAGTCCGACAGTGAAGACTGGGTGCCTTCAATTCTTGACGACAAGACGGCTTCCTTGCGGACGTAGGAATACAAAAGAAGTGAGTAGTCCGGGAGAAGGGAAGTCAGGGAATTGAGCTCACCAACCGCAATCAAAGCCTGGTCATGCGATTGCTGTAATTCGGGACTGATGTCTATTCCCGGGATGGGAGGCAAGGGAGAAGGAATAAAAGCCTTCACCCGTTCTCCCGCTACCGCCGTAATCTCATATTCTCCCGTATGCTTCCTCTTCATACGGTCATGATTAACCTAAAATAACCTACTTGTCTATTTCAAGTTTATGCATTTTCCTAAAATAACGGTCAGAGCTGTTTCAAGAAATGTTCCCATGGGAGCGATGACTTTTGATGAAAGTCGTCGGATGATGTGAGCTTTGAGCTTTGCATGCATGCCGGTTTTGCTATGCTCCATTGGGCTTGTTGTTCCAGAATGACTGCCGTTATTCGGGTTGCAATATGGATTGATCGAAAAGAAGACAAGGTATGACCCAGCTGCCGACAGAAGACGAAACCCCGGTTCCCGGAGAGCTTTTATTGTATACTTCTCCGGATGGCAACATCCGTCTGGATCTTCGCATCCATGATGAGACGTTGTGGATGACCCAGCAGATGATGGCCGAGCTGTTTCAGACAAGTAAACAGAACATCGGACAACATATTGCGAATATCCTGCAAGAAGGTGAGCTTCAAGAGGATGGAACTGTAAAGAAATTCTTTACAGTTCGATTGGAGGGGGAACGACAGGTGAAACGTTCTGTCATCTTCTACAACCTCGACATGATCATTTCCGTCGGTTACCGGGTAAATAGCATACGGGGCACTCAATTTCGCATATGGGCGACCCAGCGCCTGAAGGAATACATGATCAAGGGGTTTGCCATTGATGACGAACGCTTGAAGAATCCGTCGATTCCTGGAACAACACCGTTGCCGGACTACTTTGATGAATTGCTCGAGCGTATTCGGGACATTCGTGCCAGCGAACGGCGCATGTACCTGCGCATCAAGGATGTTTTTGCCATGGCGGCTGACTATGTGCCGTCCGGAAAGGAAACGACGGAGTTTTTCAGCTCGATTCAGAACAAACTGCACTATGCCATTACCGGACACAGTGCTGCGGAATTGATGATGATGCGGGCAGACGCATCAGCGCCCAACATGGGGTTGACCAGCTGGGTTGGAGACCGAATCCATGCCAGTGATATCACTGTTGCAAAGAACTACCTTAACGAGGAAGAAATCAGCGATTTCAATCGTTTGACCTCCCTGTGTCTGGACTTTGTCGAGGATCAGGCAAAGAACCGCCGTGAGATATTTCTGCATGAGTGGGAAGACAAGCTTAACGAACTGCTTCGTCTCATGGGAAGGCGTGTACTAAAAGGCAAGGGAAACCGGTCAATGAAACAGGCTCGGGAACATGTCCGGGAACAATACCGCTTCTATGAAGAACACCGCAGGTTACTGGCCGAACACCAGGCGGAACAGGACTATGTGAAAGAACTGGAGCGAGATATCAAAAAGCTGGAGAACAGGAAGGGCCGCAAGTAATTTTCAGTCTCAGGCCGTTAAACGCTTCGGTATATGGTGATGTATTTTCTTTGAAGAAAGCAGCAGTATTCTGTTCCCCCGCACTTTTTGATTTTCTGACACCCATTATTGACAATGGGTTGTTGACGTATCGTCATTCTTGAGAAACGGGTAATTCCTGTGCCCGTTTCTGGGCCATGTTCATCAGGAAGCTCATTTGATCCGTGGAGTCCTTACTGATAACATCATTCAATTTCCAGAAAAATTCTGCGAGTTGCGCATCATTGCATTCTTTCTGAATTCTGTCTTCCATGGCGGGGAGCAATAATTCCTCCTCCCTGGTTTCAGCCGGATAGGTGGCAATCATGTTATCAGTGATCTTAGCCAGGGGCAGGAGGACATCGTGAAGATACCCCTTGGCCAGTTCATCGTAAGTCGTCCGCCATTTTTTCATCAGCGGATCATATCTCTTGTCTATGATGTTGAGGGGATAATCGAGAGCCGCATTATAGGTCGGAATCGAGTTGATTTCTTTCTCCAATTTCTGTTTCAGTTCATCCATCTCCTTGAGACACTGGCTTTGCGCGGTCTCAACCTTCCGTTCGTATTCCTTCACTTTGGCAAGATAGTCATCCAGCTTGAAGTAGTCGCGGATTTTCTTGTACAGGGCATCCTTGAATTCCTGAGATGGTTTGGCTGCCCATTGTTCAGCCGGATTGGATGCAGGAGGGGTAGAGCTAGTCCGGGACGGTTGTTTCCATAGCCATACGCCGACAAGCATAAGAATGATCACAGCAGTAGTGACAACGTAGAAGACCGATTTTTTGTAAGCTCCTGCTTCCCGGAAGCCCCTGGGCTTTCCTCGTTGCAGCCATTCCTTCCACTGCCCGACTGTCTGGCAACGTTCTTCAGGCTTGAGCCGCAGATTCCGGTCGATGGATGCCAGCAGTTCCCGAGGCCATGGTTCGGTGAGTGCCATGCCTGAGAGAGGCATAACATCATCCTGCATCAGTCGCCGATCAGCTGGCTCTACCGGGATGCTGGAGATCAGTCCATACCAGGTAGCGGCCAGGGCGTAAAGATCCGTCCATGGGCCAATTTCTCCCTTTCCCGTGATTTGTTCCGGGGAGGCGTAAGCGTACGAGAACTCTCCCTGTGTAACTGTGCAGGTCACTTCCGGCTTGTTGAGCGCCGCACCAAAGTCGATTAAAACCGGCAATCCCCGTTCGTCAAAGAGGATGTTGCCGGGCTTGATATCGCGATGATAAATCCCCTTGCCATGCAGATAGTCCAGCCCATCCAGCAGGAGCAGAAGCCACTCGGCGGCTTGCTTCGGGGTGATCGTGCTCTTCCCGGAAACGGCTTCGTCCATACGCTCCCGCAGGGAACCTCCTTCCAGCCACGGCATCACATAGAAGATACTGCCATGAGACTCGAAGACATCATACACCCGAACGATTCGCTCGTGGTTCAGGGAAGCCAGGGTCTGTGCTTCCTTGCGGAGTGAGTCCATGGCCGCCCGGTAGGTGTGCCGGGGTGCGTGCGGTAACGGGATGATCTCTCCCGTATTCGAATCCCGGCTGCACAGCCCCAGAGGGAAGCATTCCTTGAGAACGATGTTGCGTCTGAGCTGATTGTCCCAGGCAATGTAGGTGATGCCGAAACCTCCCCGGCCCAGTACCTTGAGAAGTTTGTAATTACCGAGCAAGGTTCCCGGAGGGAGAGCAAAGTCGGGAGCTTCCATAAGCTCAGGCAAGCGGGGGATTGCCGAGTCTCGGCACTTCGTCGGCCAGAAATTCCTTCAAGGTCTTGCCCTGGGAGAAGGCCTTCTTCTCAAGAACCTTGCGGGTATCCGGGTCGAGCTTCAGGGTAATCAGCGTTTCCTCTTCCACCTGCACCCGGCTCGGGAGAGTCAGTGGGAGCTGTTTGATCAATTCCCGGATGATGTGTTCCTTGGCGGCGGGAATGGGTTTCTGAGCCATCCAGTTGCGGACGGTCGCTTCCGTCACGAAACATCGTTCGGCAAGCCATGCGTAGTCGAAGTTGTTGGCCTTGAGCCACAGCTTGACGTTCATTTTCAGCTCATCCTGATTCACTCCTGCCATGCTTCGGAATGTATCACTATCGCTCAGTAATGGCAATATGGTTATACAACATTCCTCTTTTCGAGATTAAAGTGAGATTTTTACGTTGACTAAAATCGTAAAAAGGAGATATACATGCAATGTAAACGAGATGCCAGCAATGAAAAGTATCATCCAGTTCACCTGTCCCCGATGCGGAGGCCATCAACTGATGCTCGTCGAACGGGCCATGCACCGTTATGTCGTCCAGAGTCTGGAGGCCGATCGTCAGGGAGGGCTGGCTGTCGGACACAAGGTTCTGGTGGACGATTTATGCGGAGAGCCGCTGGGGTACCGCTGCGCGGACTGCCGTCATCCGGATTGCCATGGGAATGATTCATCGGAAGGGTTTCAATGGCATTCTCTGGAGGAGGTGCAAAACGCCGGGGTCATTGTCTGGCCGGGCGGGATGGAAACGGTAGAGCACCGGTGCATGGTTTGTTTCCCTGACGGGAAGATGAGGCCTGTGATCGTCGAGGTCACTCATCCCGGATCTCTCAGCGAGAAGGAGCGCCGATTTGTACTGGAACGAGAACGAGCCACCCATGGCATCCTGATCAGCCAGTCGGACTCCGGTATTCGAACATTGTCCTGCCGCAACTGGAAGAGGATCAAAAAGCATGTTCTGCAACCATCTTCGTCCATTCTGGAGTAAGCCGGATTTTGTGGCTCCGGTTCAACAGCTACATAAACGAAAGGAAACAACATGAAGAAATACATTACAGGCGGCATTGCTGCACTTATTACGTTGACGGCTATTTGCATGATGACTGGTCAGTCACAGGCCTCCCCCCATCAGCAATCTGTGGGGGACACCATTTGCCATCAGCAGAATCAGGGAGTGATCGTTTGTCCGGGGTGCCAGGGCAAGGGTAATATCGGAGGGCAGAAATGCCAACGCTGCCAGGGGCGCGGGATTCTCAAGTCAAATGGCATGCCTCTTTGAGACAATATCGTCGAGAAGGGTATTGCTCTTAAGTCGAAACGATATCCTTCTCTGACTTCCTTTGTTTATTCATCTCATCACAATCATTGAAACTCATGAACAACAAACAGTATTACGTTACCTTGCCGGACAAAGCACAGGAAGGCCCGTATGATGAAGAAACTCTTATTGCCCGGTATCAAGCGGGTAAATATCCGGAAGGTACGCTTGTATGGAGTGATGGAATGGACGGATGGATACACATTGAAACAATAATGCCGAACGCAGAGAAAATAACAAACGATGTAATGAGATCTGCCGATTGCAAACCGAACATGCCACCCCTACCTGTTTTTATTCCTCCAACGCCTCCAACTCCTTCTATTCCTGATAATTTCAAGAAAGAGTATTATGTAGCGGATTATGATGGCAATAAGCAAGGGCCATATTCTTTAGATGAACTAAAGAACTCTGTAAAAACAGGAAAGCTGTATGGTTCCGAGTTGGGGTGGAAACAGGGCATGACAGATTGGGTGTCTTTAGAGGATATTCTGGATACTCGTCCTGTCACTTACTACATGGAACCCCAAAGCTGGGTTGCCTGTAGTTTTTTCTGCGCATCATCAATCCTGAGTATAGCGTTAACCATGGCATTCAGTGATCGTAGTTATAATGCTTTCATGATCTTTTCATGGGGGGCCCGGTTAACTGTATTGACTGCATCCATCTTACTATTGATCCGGCTTTTCAAGGCATGGAAAGTATTGCAGAATATTTCCGCTCGTATTCGTATTCCTTCTCCCGGTCAGGCTGTAGGATTTCTGTTTATTCCTATTTTTAATTTTTATTGGGCATTTATTGCCTTTTGCAAAATAAGCTCATTAGGAAATAAGCTGTTAAAACGCCCCGGAAGCATTCAATTATGGCCATTTTTAACACATTGTATTCTTAATATATTAGGCTTTATTGTCCTTGTTGCTTCAGGAGGGGCATCCAGCCGAGGAGCTGTTGAGAATTGGTTGATCATTGGGACCATTATTTCCATCTGCTCTACTGCTTGCGTTATATTTGTCATTTATTACATCAATAAGTTGATTTTCAAATATAATAAAACTAAATGATCACATCGAGCATATCGTTTATATTACTATAATCCTATGTAGAACTATATGAATTCGAAGATATATCGAATCGGCCGCGTCGCCGTTCTTGCGTTGATTTCCACTTTACTTCTTCTCTCATGTGAGAGGTACGAGAAAGAAATGGCTTTGGAAGAAATCGCGCAAATTGACTCAGAACTCTCAGAATTGATCGAAAATGGAGCTCACGTAGATGCAGTAGATGAAGATGGGAGAACAGCGCTTACGGTTGCTGTTGCTAAGAACAATGCTGACTGCGTGAAAGCATTGCTGGTCGTTGGAGCGGATGTGAATGCGGAGAATAAGAATGGATGGACAGCTCTCATGCTGGCTACCGGTCTAGGGTATACGGATTGTGCAAAAGCATTGCTGGAAGCAAAAGCGGATGTAAACGTGCAGACTAAGGATGGATATACAGCTCTTATGGCAGCTGTTCTTACGGCGCATACGGACTGTGTGAAAGTATTACTGGAGGCAAAAGCGGATGTAAACGCGAAGAATAAGAATGGGGAAACGGCTCTCATGTTAGCCGTTGATGAGGGACATACGGCCTGCGTGGAAACATTGCTGGAAGCTGGAGCGGATGCCAATGCGGAGAATAAGAATGGAGCAACGGCTCTTATGGCAGCTGTTGCTAAGAGACATACGGACTGTATGAAAGCTTTGTTGGAAGCTGGAGCGGATGCCAATGTGAAGGATAAAGGTGGAGAAACGGCTCTCATGTTAGCCGTTGATGAGGGGCATACGGACTGCGTGGAAACACTGCTGGAAGCTGGAGCGGATGCCAATGCGGAGAATAAGAATGGAGCAACGGCTCTTACAGTTTCTGTTGTTAAAAACAATGTTGATTATGTGAAATTGTTGCTGGAGGCTGGAGCGGATGTGAATGCAAAAAACAAGAATGGTGGTACAGCTCTTATGCTGGCTACCGGTCTAGGGTATACGGATTGTGCGAGAGCATTGCTGAAAGCCGGGGCAGACGTCAACGCGAAGACTAAGGATGGAGAAACGGCTCTCATGTTAGCTGTTGATGAGGGACATACGAGCTGCGTGAAAACATTGCTGGAAGTCGGGTCAGACGTCAATGCGGAGAATAAGAATGGATGGACAGCCCTTATGGCAGCTGTTGCTAAAAGCAATGTTGATTGTGTAAAGGTATTGCTGGAAGCTGGGGCAGACGTCAACGCGAAAGATAAGGACGAAGTTACAATTCTTATGAGAGCCGCTCTTAAGGGACATACGAACTGCGTGAAAACATTACTGAAAGCCGGGGCAGATGTGAACGCGAAATTAAAGGATGGTAGTACAGCTCTCATGATGGCTACCACTCTTGGCCATACGGACTGTGTGAAAGCATTACAGGAAGCCGTGGCAAACGTGAAGAGCAAGGATGAAGGGAAAAGAAAAGATTCCCCTTCCCCCGAGGAGGCTCAAAAGCCAGTAGTTTTACAAGATATATCGTCCGGCAATCTTAATGCAGGGAAAATGTCCATCGCCAACATTAAGCGGGTTCTGAAGGACGCAAAAGAGGATGACCAACTACTACTTAACGATCTCGCTTCCGTCGTTACCGACCTTTATAGGTCAAAGCAAGAGATATCCCTGGTTCGTAAACAGAACATCAAAGATGAAAAGCAAATATCCAGCCTTGAATCATGGGCTGTCTCATGCATGACCCCCAGTGCTCTTACTGGCCGTACCGATCCGTCAGGAGCGGAAAACGCCAGGCGTAAAGCCCGAATACTTGAGGGAGCGATTCAACAAAGGAATACCGGAATTCGAAACAAGTTGAATGCCATCGCCGACAGAACCCGGGAATTAGAGTCAAAGTTGAGAAAAAATGGCAGAGCAAAAGATGCCGACATGCTCAGGAAAAGCGCTCGTTATTTTCTACAAGATCTTTGAGTTATCTAATACTGCCTCCAAATGATACCTTGCACTCTCCCATTGGCTTATTCATCTCATATCAATCATTGCAATATGAATGTAAAATACATCGAACAAGTCTCGTTACCGCTCTTGCGTTGATTTCAGCAGTACTCCTCCACTCACTCGGAAAGTTCGGTAGTCCCAAATCTACCAAGTAACGTTGAAATAACTCCTTTAAGCTGTCTTTGATGAAAAAACCTCTTGCTGATTGTCATGTATATTTAAGGAAGGAGATCATTTATTATGAGAGACAAATCAAATCGCTGGCTCCGGAGTGCGAAGATCACTGTGTGGGTGCTGGGTATCTCACTCATTGCTAGCTTCGCCTATTGGAGAGAGATGAGGCATCGCAATATCAAACAGGAGCAAGTAACAGCTGAACTGTTGAGTGCAAATATCGAGCTAAAAAAAGAGAACGATATAATCAATTGGGTTTTCGAGCCAGAGCTAAACACCTCTGATCCTACATATCCGACAGAAGAATATATCCGACAGCAGGAGGATCGGTTCCGTGCATTCGGCCTGGCAGGTACTTACCGACACATATGGTCGGATAAGTATCCAGCAAAATGAGTTAGTCCCAACACCCCGGTACAGAGTCTATGTGAAGAGAGAGTGACTTTAAAAAGCAAATCTGTAAAAAGGAAAGATACAATGAAAGAAAATAAATGGCCTTTCAGTGCTAAGATTACTGTGTGGGTGCTGGGGATAATGTTCAGCGTTATCTTTGCCTTCACTGGAGAGACGATTCATCATAACATCAAACTGGAACAAGTTACAGACGAATTGGCGAACGCAAATGTCGAGCTGAAAAAAGAAAACGATATATGTAATCTGGGTATCGAGGTGCAACTGAATTTAACCGACCCCCCATTTCCAACAGAAGAATATTTCAGGCAGCAAGAGATTCTATCTCGTAAACTCAGCCTAGCAAATACTTATCGACGCATCTGGATGGAGAAATATCCAGTAAAATGAATTAGTCACAACATTCCGGCGCAGAGCCTCTGTAAGTAGTGTTGCTTTTAACAATTAACTTAGAAAGAAAACTATGAAGAAAAATATCGTTATTGTCACACTCAATGTGCTGCTGGCTGTTTCATTTATATGGCAAATACAGCCTAAGGCTCCTGTTGTGGACCCACCGTCGTGCCTCGACTCGTCAATTTATGTTGATATGGAGAACCTCCCTATGCCGTGGAACATGAAGAGTAGCGAAAATCGATGGACAGGGAAAAGGCTTTTACTGAAGCTGAGAGAGCAAGCAGCCAAACACCCGGAGGACTTTGTATCGTTACAGGAGGCAATGAAAGAGAATAGCGACGCGAATCCGGACGAAGTTTCTCTAAGGCGCATGATTCATTGCGACTTAGAGGATTTCTGGTATTGATACACTAAAACTTGAATGTGAAAAGCCCTATTATGAGAAAGAATATTACTATTTTGTTTGGTGTAGCATTGATACCTATTGTTTTTGGTTTGCAACCGATTGATCCAATACATGATCGGTACATATATAAGGAGCACTTCCCTGAAGCATGGCAAGGGAGGAATCGCTTAAACCGTGAGTCAGTCGAACTGATGGCAAAGAAGCTGAGAGAGCAAGCAGTCAAACACCCAGAAGACTTTATATCGTTGCAGGAAGCAGAGTCCAAGAATTCCTACTCGGACGACGCTTATGTAACGCTCCTAATACAGTATGGCTTGGAGAAATACTGGAACGAATAAGGTACAACACCACGGTGCATTCTTCTGTATTGTGGTGTTGATTTTCTGAACAATTCAAAGAAAGGAGTCTATCATGAAAGACAAATCAACCAAACAGCAGTGGCCCCGGAGTGCGAAAGTTACTGTGTTGGTACTGGGTATTGTACTTGTACTGTCGCTAGTATGGCAGTTATCATTTTGTTGGTGTTATGGACTCCATGTACAAAAGATTACGGTACTTCAAGCTCAAAATCGCTCCCTTGAATCAGATCTTGCCGAATACGAGGAAAAGGTTCCACATTCAAATCTTGTAACTACGCATACAGTGAAACCTACAACATCACCAGAATGGATGCGTTCAATTTCTGCTTTCTGTTACCCGTGTGGCTTCCTGTACACATCTACGAAGAAGTCATGATGAAGCATCAGGAGAAAGGAATTGTTATTTGGAGTTGGTGAATAATCCACTCCCCTGGGTACAGGTCATTCCTGTACCCAGGGGGTTGCTTTTCTTTTATCTTCCTAGTAAAATATCTACATGCGATCTTCTTACTGGCGTCAGCTTACCAGGTCTACCTCCATGACACATGGTTACGGACACGACAGATTTATGCCCACTTTCCCAGGACAGCGTGGTATAAAACCTTCTTCGAAACCTATTGCCCCAGGATTCACGAATAAGCAAACTTCGCAAGAGGCGTTCAAACAGCAGAAGTCTTCTGTTCCGTATATTTCTGTCAATAAGGATTCTGCAGGTAGCCCATACTTGATTGGAGCTCAAACGCAGAGGAATATCTTTGGAGAGAATGCCGACTTTCAGCGAAGAACTGAAGACCAGCAAGCCTATACACGATGGGATCAGTCTCGTCCCGAAGGTTTGACTAATGCTCCTAATGTTCCTTCTTTGAGTCATCCTGTTGGTCTGAATCCTGACGAATTCCGGCATGCCTCCTAACGCATCTGATAATCCTGACTGATATTTGAAAGCTGTGATGGAAAAATGAATTTGTATCAATGGAGAGCCTATAAAATTTGTATATCTTTGGATTGCGGTATCGACGAAATATGGAGTTTACGAAATCATGAATATGCTTGACTTTGCGATTAAAGCAACAGCAGAATATATTGAACACATGCCTAAAAACCAGCGCAAGAAATATGGGCAGTTCTTTACAAGCAAAGAAACCGCTATATTTATGGTTGGACTATTTAAAATTCCTACTGAGAGCCAGAAACTATCTATTCTTGATCCTGGTGCTGGTTCTGGTATTCTTTCAATTGCATTATTAGAGCGATTACAAGCATTCTCAACTATAAAAGAGATTAGATTGGTGTGCTATGAAAATGATCCCAATGTAGTAGGTTTATTGCGCTCCAACTTGGAAATGGCATGTAGTCAATCCACAAAAAAAATAACCTGCAAAATTGTATCTGATAATTATATTTTGAGTCAAGAGGTTGACTATAACCTTAGGCTGAAGACAAATCCGGAGCCTGATAAATATGATTTGGTAATTGGTAATCCTCCATATATGAAAATAGCCAAAGATGCCCCTGAAGCTTTAGCTATGCCAGATGTATGTTATGGTTCGCCAAATCTTTACTTTCTTTTTGCTTCTATGAGTATGTTTAACTTACGAGACAATGGAGAAATGGTTTATATTATCCCGCGTTCTTGGACATCTGGTGCATATTTTAAGCGATTTCGTCAGAAATTTTTAGGCGAAGGTATTTTGAAGCATATCCATTTATTTGTTAGTCGAGATAAGGTTTTTGAAAAAGAGAGAGTATTACAGGAAACTATCATTATCAAAGTTAAAAAGGCGCGCTCAAAGTCGAGAACTGTTGTCATTACCACAACCCAAAGCAATGCTGATTTTTCTCAAAAGACAATTTTTGAAGCGCCCTATTCTGCTGTTGTTAGTGGAGCAGATTCCTATGTATGCCTTATAACAAGTGCGGACGAAGCAGAAACCCTTAATAGCTTGAACAGATGGGAAAACACGCTCCCGAGTATTGGCCTAAAGATGAAAACTGGACTCACCGTCGACTTCCGAAATAGAGAAGCACTAAGAGATAAGGCTGAAGAATGTGCTGTGCCATTGTTTTACTCTCAGCATATACAAAATGGCAAGGTTGTTTTTCCTGTTGGAAAGGAACATGAGTATCTTGTTACAAAGCAACGAGGATTATTGCAGCCAAACAAAAACTATCTTTTTGTCAAGCGATTTACTTCAAAAGAAGAACGCAGGAGGCTTCAATGTGGAGTATATTTGGCAAGGAGTTATCCAGAGTATTCCGAAATCAGCACACAAAACAAGATAAATTTTATCGATGGAATGCATGACCTCTCAGAACGTGTTGTGTACGGCCTTTATGTTCTGTTTAACTCCACAGTATACGACTGCTATTATAGAATATTGAATGGGTCAACGCAGGTTAATTCAACCGAAGTGAACTCTATGCCGATTCCATCCATGGATGTCATTGAGGCCATGGGAAAAGAGTTGATTGCTGCACACGATATGTCAGAAACAGTTTGTGATAGTATTTTGAGAGGTTATGTATGAGTAAATTAGAAGAAGCAAAGATAATACTGAATGCCTTGCAAGTACCTACCAAGCAGCAAAACATTATGTGCTGTTGTGTTCTGTTGGCAATGGCCAATGTTCTTGAGAACACTACGTGGCAGCAGGCTACAAATGGCTGGATTCGCATCCATGATGTGATAGGGTTCTCTGGCAATAATTATGGCATTACATATGCCGAAAATAGTCGTGAAACAATTCGTAAGCAAGCAATACACCATTTCAGAAATGCGGCTTTCATTGAGGATAATGGTAAGGCCACCAATAGTCCGAATTATCGTTATCGATTGACAAATGAAATGCTGAATTTGATCCAAAGTTTTGGTACAGATAAGTGGGAAGCTAATCTCACTTCTTTTCAAGAAAATCATGAAACACTTGTTCAGCTATATGCTTCTAAGCGTGTGAGACGAAAAATGCCCGTCAAAATAAACGGTAAAGATTTTACTTTTTCTCCGGGCGATCATAATCGACTCCAGAAGGCAATTATCGAAGAATTTGCCCCACGATTTGCTCCGAATTCGGAATGTCTCTATGTTGGTGACACGATTGAAAAGGATTTGGTAAAGAACGAAGACAAACTGAGTAAGCTTGGCTTTACCATTACACTGCATGATAAGATGCCGGATGTTGTTCTCTACTCAGAAGAAAAGAACTGGCTGTATTTTATAGAATCAGTAACTTCTGTCGGACCGATGGAACCGAAACGTATCAGGGAGATTGAGGAAATGACCTCCGGCGTGATTGCAGAAAACATCTATGTTACATCATTTTTGGATTTTAAAACATTCAAGAAGTTTGCTGAAACTCTGGCTTGGGAAACAGAAGTATGGATTGCAGATATGCCGGATCACATGATCCATTTGAATGGTGATAAATTTTTAGGACCAAGAAATTAAAAGAAAGAGGCAAGCAAATGAGTTTAAAAGAAGAAATCGAAGAAAAAAGAAAAGAGATGATTGTGGACTCGTATCCGATGTCTATTGGCGAGGTAATGAATCTCTACAAAGATGGTGAAATTGATGTCCATCCTGAGTTCCAAAGATTTTATCGATGGGACGAGGAACAAAAAACAAAACTCATTGAATCTATCTTATTGGGTATTCCTATTCCTCCTATTTTTGTTTCGCAAAAGACAAACGGTATATGGGATGTAATTGATGGTCAACAAAGGCTTTCAACTATTCTCCAATTTTTAGGTGTTCTAAAAAAAGACGATAACACAAAGTATGATCCGTTAGTTCTAAGAGCGACTAAGTTTCTTCCTTCGCTCGGGGGAGTGTCCTGGAATGATGAAAATTTATTCTTGCCTGAGCAAAAGATTAATTTCAAAAGAGAAAAGCTGAATTTTACCATAATAAAGGAAGCAGCAGAAAATGACACATCAAAATATGAAATGTTTCAACGTCTTAATACCGGTGGTACACATTTATCGGCACAAGAAATTAGAAACTGCTTGATGATTATGATCAACAAGCCGCTTTACGAATTAATGAATGAATTGCACAATGATACAAATTTTAAAGAATGTACCCCATTGACGGATACGCAAGCAGAAGAGCGCTATGACTTGGAGCTGATAGTACGATACATCCTTTATACTGAATTTTCCGACGATTTTGTGGATCAGATAGATAAAACTAGAAGCATGGATGTTTTTTTGACTGAAGAACTTGAAAAATATGCTCAAAATAAGGATAATAATTCCCTTTTCCAAGAGCAGAGAAAAAAATTCTGCAAGATTTTTACTCTATTGAATGACTCTTTGAGTGAGAATGCCTTTAAAAAATACCAAAATGATAAGTTTAAAGGACCAGTTATGGTTGCGGCATTTGAGTCAATAATTCCTGGCATTTTTCTCAATCTTAATTATTGGGAATTACATAAAGAAGAATTAGTTGATCGAGTTAAGGAAATTTATACTCAAAAAGAGTTTGTTAATGCAACTCGCAGAGGAACTCGAGCTTTGGATCGCATGTCACAACTCATTAAATTCAGCAGAATGTGGTTTGCACATGAAAATTAAGAAACTCGAAAAACTTCAAGATTTGCTGGATGAAGATATCGCATGGCGGAAAAAAGAGTTAATAGACATTAAATTACTAATTCATTTAACGCAAAATCCCACTCTATGTAGAGTTGGAATTGCGTTACTCTCAGCTCATTTTGAAGGTTTTATCAAGCAAGCAGCTAATTACTATGTGGTATATGTAGCTTCACAAAAAATTAAATTATCCGAGTTACGTACAAACTTTGCTGCGATTCACTCAGGTAAGGTTTTTGATTCTTGCGCTGCATCAGATAAGATTACAGTATACCAAAAAGCAATCGACGATTTTCTTGCGAATTACACTACTCTTAATTTTCAAGTCAGATATTCACAGGAACATCCTGTTATCAAAACAAAGTCGAATCCGTCATCTATCGTGGTTAAGAATATTTTTGACAGCATAGGCTTGGACTTTTCAGCATATGAAACGAAGGTGCATTATATCGATACCGATCTGTTGAGTAACCGTCATAGTGTTGTTCATGGTGAAAAGATTCATATTGAGATTTCTGATTTTGATAACACATTTAAAATTATCACGGGAATCATGAAACAGTTTTCGGAACAAATCCAGGAGGCAGCAACTAATAAAAATTATCTGAAAATACAGATTGAGCAATAGCAATATTATGCCGGTAACAGGAACACTGGCTTTTGTTTTAAACATGGTTAGTTTTCTTACCCTCTTGTGGTAACATCATGTCAACAAAAAATCAGATAGCCCATCCTACCTGAATAATGAAAATAATCCAAGTACTCTGAGCGAAAAGGAATAACAGATTCCCCATGTTATCTCCCACAATTTCCGACAAAAAAACACCCCTTCACCAATAAGCAAAGGGGCGATGGATTGAGATGAAATCACGAATTAACCTTTGGGTGGATAAGGATCGTTTCCATGACTGTCTCTCCATTGGATTTTGCCATCTTTTCCGTGACTGAAGAGCTCTCCTCCTTCACGTTTGGATAACCCTCTTCCTTTATCAATGGCTTCCTGTTTCGTCGAAGTTGTGAAAGAAGGACGAGTTGCTCCTTCTCTCTTGCCCTGCCATCCTCCACTTGGAGAAGGCACTACATGTATGTTCTTTCTATTCATGCTATTTGGAATAAACACCACTTCGCCTTGACAAAAGAAGCCCCTTGCCTCACAAGATCATTAGCAACTATGCAAATGCCCTGATTGTCTCCCCCTGTGGTGTGTGATCGGGGTTGAAAGGATGAGAGTGAATCAGACTCTCATCCTTTTTTTGGCTAAGACGACTTTTACTGTTTACATCCGGAATGTAAAGAACTATTTTGTAAACATGTCCGCGACCATGGCCTTTATTCCCCAGCGCCTGACCCAGGCACGTAAGATGTCAGGGCTCTCATTGAGGGCCTTGTCTGAAAAGTTGGGTAATACTCCGTCACATACCATTCTGGCGAGATATGAAAAAGGAATTGCAGCGCCCAATTCTGAAATGCTGGCTCGTCTGGTTCATATATTGGAAGTATCTCCTGACTTTTTCTACAGTACCTCCTCCGTGCCTCTGGACGGTATTCATTTTCGCAAGCGCTCCAAATTGTCCAAATCCGCTCGTGAAGCGATTGAAGAACGAGCAAAGGACTATTTTGCCAGATTCATGGAGATCGAAGACATTACGAACAATACGATTTTCTTTGATACCCGGATACAGGCGTCAACGGTCGATGAAGCGGAACAGGCTGCATACAAATTACGCGACATGTGGAACATAGGAGAAGATCCCGTAGTCAACCTTCTCCAACTTATGGAAAACAAGGGTATCAAAATCTTCATTTACAATACGGACAATGAAGCTTTTGACGGATTTTCTGCGGTCTACTCCAAAATTGCCATGGTTGTCATTGCTTCATGGTTAGAAGGTAATTTGCCCAGAATGAGAATGACCCTTGCCCACGAGTTGGCCCATCTGGTTTTAGACCTTCCGGAATACCTGTCGGAAAAGGAACATGAAGATTGCGCTAATGTCTTCGCGAGCGCGTTTCTGATGCCTGAAGCACCATTTTCTGAAATGTTTGGCGGCAAACGGGATAGGATCCTTATTCGTAATCTGTTCCCGATCAAATCGTATTTTGGCGTCTCTTTGCCGGCAATCGTCATGAGGGCTCATCGCCTGCATTTGATAGGCAATAATCTCAAACAGCGCTTTTTCATTTATTATAATAAAATGGGGTACAAGAAAAAAGAACCCGGAGATTATTATGGAACGGAAAGCAGCGGCCGTTTTGAGCAATTAATTTCCACTGCTGTTATAGACGGTGAAATCAGCATGTCCAAGGGTGCGAGCTTATGGGGACATTCTCTTTCCGAACTGCGCAGACTTGTTGCAACTCTTATCTAACTGTTATCCGTGGATAGGATCTATATTCATGACGCCTGCGTGCTCCTGGACTTGATAGAAGGCGATCTCCTTGATTTATGGTTTCAGCTGGGGTTTGAGACCCGGACGACACACCTTGTCTATCAGGAGATTCTGGAAGAGGAACAGTTTTCTTTGCTTCAAACCTATGTGGATGCTGACAAATTGATTTTGGAATCCATTGATGAATCAGATCTTCCTGTTCTTAATGCGCAAGCGAAAGAATGGAAAGTAAGCTTGCAGGATGTATCGGTAGCCCATCTGGCCAAAAAACATGGTGGTATTTTGCTTTCCGGTGATAAAAGGCTACGGACAAAATCTGCTGAAGCCGGGATCGAAGTCAAAGGGATTTTATGGGTTCTGGATATCATTGTAGAGAGGAAGCTATTGATTCCACAACGTGCATTGAATGCCCTGGAAGCTATTCTTGAGGCCGGAGGTCGCATCCCCTCCGAAGAATGCAGTGAAAGAAGACAACGCTGGGGAAAATAAGAACAGTCGGTTCCTTCCTATGAGAAACAGGTTGCTGTCGTAGCTCTTATATCATCCCTCCCCGTATTTATCCTGCCTGCCGGAATGTACACCGGAGGGGATATAACCGGAATGTTGTTTGCAGAACTCCCGGAGAATAACCTCTTGGTGGAACCGGGTATGAGGAAGTATACAGATTGTCAACTGTCTGGATGAAGGGTTTCATTTCATCTAAATAGCTGTTGGTGAGGAGTTTGAGTCATTCCCATCTGAAATAACACCTCCCTCACCGTCATATATACCAGACACAGGAACTTACCTGCCTGTCATCCTTCGAAGAGCCGCCATATTCCCATACCGGGCATGGCGGCTTTATCGTATCCACTCATCAACAACGAAAGAAACAACCACCATGGCTATCAAACTCATCGCCAACTACAGCAAACGCCTCGGGCTGCCGGGGTATTCCTCCCATCAGTTCGAAGTCTCCATCGAAACCGAAATCACCCACACATCCGAACTGGCTTCAGAAACCGAACGCCTCTACGGCTCCCTTCAGGCTGCCGTCGATGCCCGGATCCAACAGGTCGGATTCGTCCCCAACGAACATTACGGCACACAGGCTACACAAAGGCCAGCTCCCGGAGCTTCCTGCTCGCAGACGACACCTGCATCATTTGTGAGACAAACGCCACCTGCAGGAGCTCCCGAGACCTCTATTGCAACCGTTCCCGCATGGAAGTGCTCGGAAAAGCAACAGTCGCTCATCCTGGAACTGGCCGGAAAGGCTGGGCTGGATGACACTGCCCTGAACGAACTGTCTGCCCGGAGATTCAACAAGTCCATTACCATGCTCAACCGCATGGAAGCCTCCGGGCTGATCGACGAACTGATGAATCGCTCCGGCTCATCACCCAAACGCTCGGCATCAGGCAGGAACAACTACACCCGCCGTCCCGCTGCGACCTATGCCGGCAACTCCAACCCGTACTAACCATGATCGCTCTTGCAACCCGACCAATACGTTCATACTCCCTGCACCCAGCTATGGCATTGGAGAAGAAGTTTCCTTCGGAGGCTTCTTCTTCCTCTGCCATACGCCCGGACTACCTGTCTCCTTCGTCGGTCAAATCGTATCTGTCGTGTTCCCTGCGCTTCTTCTTTGAGAAGGTGGCGCAGATAAGGAAACCGACCACGGTCGCGCTACATGTCGGTAAGGCCATCCACGCCACACTCCAGTCCTTCAACCTCACCCGATGGCGGGGAGAGGACAGCAGTGAGGCAACCATGGAAGAAGCCTTCTCCACCCACTTCCTGGAACTGGAGAAGTTGGAAGGCCCAGTGGACTACGCCGACGAAGAAACACGTCAGAAAGTGCGTTCCTGTGCATGGAACACCGTCAAGGCCTACATGGACTCTGACGAGGTTTCTTCGCGGATGCCTCTGGGTGTAGAAGTTGGCCTATCCGCCACCATACCCGGACTGCCGGTTCCTGTGCGAGGCGTCATCGACCTCGTCCAGCACGACCTGACGGCAGTGGACTACAAATCCGCAGCCGCCAAGCCGGATGCCGGGCATGCCGCCTTTGACCATGAACTTCAGCTGGTCACCTACCAGATGATGATCGAAGAAGCGACAGGAGACACGCCTCCGTCACTGGATCTGATTTACCTGGTCAAGACGAAGACGCCCCAGGTAATCCGGGTCAAGATTCACCCAGCCAACGAACAGCGTAAGCGACGCATCGCCGACCTGTACAGGATCGCCTACGAAGGCATCAGTACCGAACATTTCCATCCCCAGCCCGGGATGCAATGCTCGTGGTGCCAGTACAGGAAGGAATGCTCCGGGTGGTGCAAGGCCTAAGAGAAAGGTGTTTATTCAGAAGTCTGCCGTGAGGTTGGCTTCTTTTTAGCTTGTATTGGTTGTATCTAGAAAAACCTACAGCCCTGCATTAATTCTTTTATATCTCTGTTCAAACGCCTCCTTGCCTCCTTCCATTATTCTACAAATTTCATTCCTTATAGAAGAATCTTGAAGACCTCCTTGCGTTACAATTCTTGTTTGTCCAGCTTTTATGTCCAAAGCAATAACATTTTCTGCATCACCATTCACAACGATATTCGCATTGTGTGTTACAATTAGAATTTGTCGTCTCTGTTTGATTTCTCGTAGCTGACTTACAATCAGGTCATAAATCAAGTGATTATCCAAATCATCCTCAGGCTGGTCAAGTATCAGAGGTTCATTGCCATACGAAAGAATGAATGCCAAAAGAGCAGCAGTTTTCTGCCCTGGCGAGCCTTGTTCTACTGGCTTAAAGCCTCTGCCTTCCTTAAGGCTAAACTTGACATCCAGAGAGTCTTCTGGAAACCAGCATCTGATCCTGTCCATTTGTTCAGGTTGTAAGGATTGGATGTGAGCAGCAAATCGTCGATCTTTAACATTTTTCATTGCTACTACATCGTTTTTATAAAGTGCATCTAAGAAAAATTTTAGTTCCTTAATTTTGTCGTCCATAGACTTACCATTGTCCAGATATAACGTAGACAACACCCCTTCATCTCCATCGACTACACCAATATCACGATCAAAACCTCCGCTATTTCTTCCAATTAAGTTACGCAATTCTTCTTCTACAGCAGCTTTGTTGCCGTATGGAATAACTTCAATTTGTACATACGGATTTTGGACTAAAGTAGCTTTGAGAAACTCTCTGCGAAGCTCCGTTATTTTAGCCCGATGTTCACTTATTTCTTGTAAGCACTTCAACGCATCTTGCTTATGCTGGCGGAGTATTTCTCGTTTTTTATCAAATCCCTTAAATTTTTCTTCAAGATCTTGTCGTTGTTTGACTAAAGAACTATATGCAGTAGGTGAACCAGCATCAGCTTCCGTAAGACGTTCACATAAGTTAGAATATTCTTGGTCTGTTTTTATTATCTGTTTATATACTTTAAGATCTAATTTTGTTTGAAGCCATGTGCTCTTTATCTCGTTAAGCCGTTGTACAATGGCGTCTACCTCGTCTCGAATTTTGCCAAACGAGGAATGAACTTCTTTCATAGCCGTGATCAACTCACTATCATCTACATTGTCGGAGTCAAAGAACTGTAAATCTAGATTTGACGGCAATAACTCTCTTGAGATATTTTTTACTTTTTCATCGGTATTTTCCCATGATTTTTCCCATGAATGGATAGCGTTTTTTTGGTTCTGCCTATGTTGATAATTTTTAAGGATATCTGAATATCCTGATTGTTCAAAAACGCCAAGTTTCCGCGTAACATCTTGAAGCTGGCCCTTGACTACTGATTCTTCTTGGAGCCCCGCTTTTACTACACGCCCCTGGGCACAAATAGAAAGAAACTTTGATATTAGTTCATTCCACTCTACTTTCCAGTCGCGATAATTAACATCAGGAGAATCATCAACAATTCGCAATAGTGCTTGAGGATGTTTAGCTAATTCGAAAATCTGTTTCTGACTATATATCCTTATTGGGAATCGTTGTGCAATATCTCCTTCTGATACACGCCAAGAGCCCGGTTCTTCCTCTTGCTCTATTATGCATGTGTTGTCAACTTCCGACCTAGTAACCCGGAAACGAGCACCGTCTTTTCGAATCTCAATTGTGATTACTGAAGCGGGAGTTAAGAGGCCTTCGTCTTGACGATTATTTGATCTCTGACGATACTTTAAAAATTCTTCTTCCAAACTTTGAGGAATTTCATGTGTTCTTTCTAGTGCTATTCGTAAAAATTCTAATACGGTTGATTTTCCAGTGCCACGCCCTCCAATAATGGTGTTGAGCCACGGATTAAGTTGACAGGAAAAAGATTGTCCCTGACCTAAATATTTTGCATCATTGACAGCGATATTTTCGATGACTATAGATCCATAGGTATTAGGATCTTCAGTATATTGATCGGAACGTTTCAAAGAAAGAGCTCCATCAATGAGAGCCAAACGTAATCCATCATAAGATGGGGTCGACATTTTAACCCATGTAAAATGACTTCCTGGGTAACATTCTCCCTCAACTCCCTCTGGATGATGAGAGTCTGTTCCAAGTACTTCTGACCAATTCAGTTTTTTGTCGACATAAAGCGCTGGTTTACTTTGCATTATATCAACAACTTCCATGGCAATAACATTTTTATTATTAAGAGTTTGATCTAATGTTGTGCCAGAAAACTCATGAAAAAGGCCTCTAACCTGATCAACATGAGCAGGGATAGCTAGTCCACCCAATCTTGTTATTCCATCGATTACCATCGAAGCAGTATGCTCGGTACAGTCATCACTTTTTCCCCTAAGTCCGTGATAATTTATAGTCCCAAGTAGATGATCAATATCATCAGTTGTTTTGTTAATATCAAAAATTCCTAATACATGAATGCCTCCATGAACAGAAATCTCAACACCAGGAAAGAGGTAGAGAGGCCGATAATCTGGATGTTGTTGGGATTTCAGATGTTGGAGAGCATGTTTAAGAGGATCAATCCAAGCTCCCGAATTATGATCTGTTACAGCGACACAATCAATGCCTTGTCTCATATAATTGAGCAACCAATCTGTTGGAGAAATTTGTTTATATTCGGCTTGTTTCGGTCCTTTACCATAATCATCTGACGCTGGGGTATGGCTATGAAAGTCAAATTTCCACCATTTTGAGCTAATCCAATTCCAGTTAGTATTCATAGTTTGAAAGCAGTTTTTGATCAGATGTAAAAAAATTCAATTATACAGTTACTCAGGACTGAAATCTTTTTTACTGATTTTTTTATATGTTTGCAATTCCATTCGATCATATGGGCGAATCATAATTTTTTTGAAAATCCCCCTCTCCCCCGCGTCATATATCCATGAGGAAGTAGATTCTCTGCTTCCTGTCTGCGCCCGCCTCCCG
>ULNA01013393.1_pt1 | contig 22105 bp, 14 predicted proteins | sample 1951801 | NCBI WGS metagenome assembly ULNA01 (sample SAMEA4835565, study PRJEB28245) | human gut metagenome | biome: gut microbiome; material: fecal sample | place: Denmark | collected 2008
ATGACGGAAAGCGTTTCCCGAAGGAACAGTTCGGGAAAATACCGTTTAAGGTATTTATGGGAAGCGGTGCCGTTGCAGCAGACCACGCCGATGCCCGGGAAGCGATCCAGCAGGGCCGCAATGTCATTGGGCCGTTCCTGGGAGATGTGCTGGTCCAGGCTGCCGGGCCTGACGCCGGAGGCCACCACGTCCCACAGCCCCACCCCGCCCCGGTTGAGCAGGGACAGGCGTTCCCCATATGGCAGGGAGGGATCGAACCCCAGAAGGGACCCCATGATTTTCCAGAACGCGTTGCGGGGATGGGCGTAATACTGGGCCTGACGCAGGGATTCGTCTCCCGGCAGGGAACCGAGCACCAGCACGGAACAGTCCGGGGTGACGGAAGGAGGGAAGGAACATTTTTTCACGGCGGGAAACGGTCAGGGGTTCTGCATGCCGGAATGCCTGCGCACTTCCTTCATGCCCACTTCCTGCCGAAGCAGGGAGGACAGCCACGGGTGGCTTCCCACGGAGGGGGCCAGGTTGAACCGTTCCGGCCTGGTGATGCGCGTGAAAATGACGCGCCTGATCCGCGATTTGGGCACCGTCCTGGCTCCGTAACCGTCCGGAATGTTGGAGGACCAGAACGTTACCTGGTCCCCTCCATCCTTCACCAGGACGGTCAGATGGCCGGATTCCCGGCGCCCGATGCGGTCCGTCCAGAAAATTTTCATGAAATCGCCGGGGCGGGCCTTCCTCCAGTCCTCAAAGTTGATGCCGGCTCCCAGCCTGTGCACCAGGACGGCCAGGCCGGGGCCATTGGCGTTCGCCCATCCCCACGGCCCTACCCCGTCATGCTGGCCGAAGCGGGGGATGAGGGCCAGCCACGCGCGTTCGGAAATAACGGGCCGCGGCTGTGCAGAGTCCCATATCTGCAGGGATTTCAAAAGGAGCAGGTAGCAGGCGGAGGAACAGAAGGAGGGCGTGGCGTTACGGAGAAGAAAAACGGGGCGTCGCGTGCGGGGATCCCAGCGGCAGGCTTTCTCCGCAAGGGCCTGCATGGCTTCCCTGCTGGTTTCGTAGCCGCCGCCGTTCCGGAACTGGGAAAGTCCGGTCCGCAGGGCCTGGTACCAGGAAGCCGCCCCCGAAGACACAACGCTCCCCCGCCCCGTGGAAGAAAGATCCGCAGCCAATGCTGCGGAGCACAGCAATCCAAGACAGCAAATCAATGTCAGGGCGTTCCTCATCCTTGCTCCGCAGGGTATACGGACAGCGGAAAATATCAAGGGCGGATTGCGTGCGGCACTGTACGAAAAGGAAAGAAGACCATAGCCTTTTCCCCGGAATTCCTGTTGTTTTGTCTGGACTTATCGCCCGGCGTCCCGTACTGTGCGTCAGGTCACGCGCCGGGTATGCGGAGCGGAGAGGCAACGCACCTTGGGCGGACCTTGTTTCCGGCATTTATTTTTAACCACCACGGACCACATAGAGGCATCATACCATGGCAAAACGCGAAGATATCCGCAAAATCCTCATTATCGGCTCAGGCCCCATCATCATCGGCCAGGCCTGCGAGTTCGACTACTCCGGCACCCAGGCCTGCAAGGCCCTCCGCGCCGAAGGTTACGACGTCGTTCTGGTGAATTCCAACCCCGCCACCATCATGACGGACCCCGGCATGGCGGACCACACCTACATTGAGCCTCTGACCGTGGACCGCATCACGGCCGTGATTGAGAAGGAACGCCCGGATGCCCTGCTGCCCAACCTGGGCGGCCAGACGGCCCTGAACCTGGCTTCCAAGCTGCATGAGGAAGGCATCCTGAAACAGTACGGAGTGGAAGTCATCGGCGTGGATCTGGAAGCCATCGCCCGCGGCGAAGACCGCATCATTTTCAAGGAAACCATGGACAGGATCGGCGTGCCGGTCGCCAAGTCCGAACCCGTCTACTCCGTGGAGGAAGCTGAAAAGGTGGCCGCTGAACTGGGCTACCCGGTCGTGCTGCGCCCCGCCTACACCATGGGCGGCACGGGCGGCGGCATCGTTTACAACGTGGAGGAACTGCGCCAGGTAGTCCCCCGCGGCCTGGCCGCCTCCCTCATCAACCAGGTGCTGGTGGAAGAATGCGTGCTGGGATGGGAGGAACTGGAACTGGAAGTCGTCCGCGACGCCAAGGGACAAAAGATTACTGTTTGCTTTATTGAGAACGTGGATCCCATGGGCGTGCACACCGGAGACAGCTTCTGCGTGGCTCCCATGCTGACCGTTCCGCAGGAAGTGCAGGATAAACTTCAGGATTATTCCTACCGCATTCTGGACGCCATCGGCGTTACGGGAGGCACAAACGTGCAGTTCGCCCACAACCGGGAGGACAACCGCATCATCGTTATTGAAATCAACCCCCGTACATCCCGTTCCTCCGCCCTGGCTTCCAAGGCCACCGGCTTCCCTATCGCCTCCGTCTCCACCAAGCTGGCCTCCGGCGTCACGATGGACGAACTTCCCTACTGGCGCAAAGGCTCCCTGGAAAAATACGAACCTTACGGCGACTATGTGGTCGTGAAGTTCGCACGCTGGGCCTTTGAAAAATTCCCCAAGGCAGCCGACAAGCTGGGCACCCAGATGAAAGCCGTGGGAGAAGTAATGAGCATCGGACAGAATTTCAAGGAAGCTTTCCAGAAGGCCGTGCGCTCTCTGGAAATCGGACGCGCCGGCCTGGGCCGCGTGAAAAAGCTGGAAGCCCTCTCCACCCCGGAATTGCGTGAAAAAATCACGTACGGCAACAGCGAACGCTTCTTCCAGATTTACGAACTCCTGCGCCGCGGCGTAGCCGTGGAGGAAATCGTGAAGCTGACCCGCATCACTCCGTATTTCATCGAACAGATGAAGGAACTGGCGGACTTTGACTTTTCCCTGGATGGGCAGAACTGGGATTCCCTTTCCGCGGAAACCCTGCGCCAGGCCAAGGAAATGGGCTTTTCCGACAAATACCTGGCCCAGATTTTCGGGGTGCCGGAAAAGGCCGTCCGCGCCCGCCGGCAGAAAGACGGCATCACGGCCACCTTCCGAATCGTGCCCGTCAGCGGCGTGGAACACGCGGAATACTACTACTCCACTTACAGCGGCGCGGCGGACGAAGTTCCCGTGAACGACAAGAAGAAAATCATGATTCTGGGCGGCGGCCCCAACCGCATCGGCCAGGGCATCGAATTCGACTATACCTGCGTGCATGCCGCCTTCACCCTGCGCGACCACGGGTATGAATCCATCATGGTGAACTGCAACCCGGAAACGGTTTCTACGGACTTTGACACGGCCAACAAGCTGTACTTTGAACCCGTGACCGTGGAAGACGTGCTGGCTATTTACGAGAAAGAAAAGCCGGAAGGCGTCATCGTCCAGTTCGGAGGTCAGACCCCGCTTAACATCGCCCAGGCCCTCAAAGACGCCGGCGTAAAAATCATGGGAACCCAACCGGAAGGCATCCGTCTGGCGGAAGACCGCGAATATTTCCGTGAACGCATGATCGCCCTGAATATCCGCCAGCCGGAAAGCGGCACGGCCCGTTCCCTGGAGGAGGCCGTGGAACTGGGGCGCCGCATCGGCTACCCGGTCATGGTGCGCCCCTCCTTTGTGCTGGGCGGCCGCGGCATGGAAGTCATTTACGATGAAGAAAATCTGAAGCGCTACGGCGTGGAGGCCATCCAGGTCAGCCCGGAATATCCCATGCTGATCGATCGTTTTCTGGACAACGCCATTGAGGCGGAAGTGGATGCTCTGGCCGACGGCACGGATACTTTTGTAGCCACGGTCATGGAACACATTGAGCTGGCCGGCATCCATTCCGGCGACTCCGCCTGCGCCATCCCCCCCGTGACAATCGCTCCCAAGCACATCCGTACCATTGAGGAACATGCCGCCAAAATTGCCCAGGACTTCCAGGTAAAGGGCATTCTGAACGTGCAGTTCGCCATCTGCAACGATGAGGTTTACATCATTGAGGCCAATCCCCGTGCCTCCCGCACGGTGCCGATCGTCTCCAAGGTAACGGGCATCTCCCTGGCGCGCTACGCCACGGAAATCATGCTGGGCAAGAAACTCAAGGAGCTGGGTCTGAAGTCGCGCGTCTGCCGTTTCATCGGCGTGAAGGAAGCTGTCTTCCCCTTCAACATGTTCCCGGAAGTGGACCCCGTACTGGGGCCGGAAATGCGCGCCACGGGTGAAGTCATGGGCATTGCGGACAACTTCGGCATGGCCTACTACAAGGCCCAGGAAGCTGCGGGCTGCATTCTGCCTACCTCCGGCAAGGTGCTCGTCACGGTTTCCGACCGGGATAAGAAGTTCATCGAACCCATCGCCCGGGACCTGATTTCCCTGGGCTTTACGATTGTCTCCACCGGCGGCACCGCAGAATACCTGCGCGGCCAGGGCGTGGAAACGGAAGTAGTCAACAAGCTGCATGAAGGCCGCCCGAACCTGGGCGACATGATCACTAACAAGCAGATCGACCTGATTATCAACACTCCGGTGGACCGCACCAGTATGATTGACGACTCCTTCATCCGCATGCAGTCCATCCAGAAGAAAATTCCGTACATGACTACCATCGCAGCCGCCAGAGCCACGGTGGAGGGCATCCGCTCCGCCCAGCACGTGAAGGTATCACCCCGTTCCCTCCAGGAATACCATTCCTGAACGGGAAATACTCCGGCTATTTCAATAAAACCCCGCATGCCTGAAACGCATGCGGGGTTTTATTCATCGTCCGGCAGACGGAGGATGTGAATCTCAAAAATCGCCCGTCCGCAGATTACCTCCTTGCCGCACTAATGCAGATCAAGCCCTTGCTATCTCCGCGCAAATCAATGTGGCATTATCCTGGTTGGGCGCGCCGTCGCGGTTAATGCCGTCCAGAACGGAACGCACCAGTTCCTCCGCGGAAAGCATGGACAAATACCGCATCCCTGCCGGCCCCAGGGAATCCAGATAAGGCCCCACTCCGTCACTGGCGACCAAAACACGGTCCCCCGGAAATAAGGGAAAGCATTCCTCCCGCAAATCCACCAAAGGAACTTCCTTCCCCATCAGGGCAGAAGTCAGGGAATGGCGGGCAGGATGGCTCAAAGCCTCCTCCCGGCTGATGATCCCTTCATCCGCCATGCGCTCCAATTCCGCGGAATACTGGTGCAGCTCATTAAGCAGAAACATTTTCTCTTCCCGGATAAGCAGCAGAAGGGAGTCCCCCACGCTGACCCACCTCAGCCCATCCGCCCCTATCCAGGCTGCTACCAGCGTCGTCCCCATCTCGTCATCCTCCCCTCTTTTCTTCCGGGCGGACCATACCTGTTCATTTGCGGCGGTCACTGCAGCTTTCATTCTCTCTCCGGGCAAACCGGATTTCCGCTCAAAAGCCCGCGAACAGCCTTCCACCGCCGCGCGGCTGGCCAACTCTCCGCCGGTATACCCACCCATGCCGTCCGCCAGCACCAGTACCAATGCGTCCTCTCCAGCCAGAATGGAGAAAGAATCCTGTTGGTTACTGCGGGCGCCCAGAATCTGGTCCCCATGCAATCCGGAAACCAGAAAAGGCTCTTGGGAAAAAGTCTGATGCATCATGGCAGTAAATAATCGTAACATGGATGGCCTGCCTTAATAAAGCAAGAATAGCGAGAGAAAATAGCCATGCCTGAAGCCGCGGAATGATTATTTCCAGAGGAATGGAAACGTCAGCCTGCATGGCTGGAAAAACGCGAAGGGAACGCCCCGGCAGAAAGAACCCATGCAAAACCGGAATGATAAGCGGAAAAACAGCCATTGAATGCCCCAACCCGCAAGCGCTCCCAGCGCTCTCCGGAGTGTTGCGCCAGAGAACACTTTCCGCCCAGGAAGAAGAAAGGAAAGTTTTTACTGGCGGCAGGAAAAATAATTCTCTACCATATTTTCTGATTTTTTATTCCATGAGCCTTCATTCCGCCCCCTCCATCGTTTGGGAACTTTCCGGAGAGCCCTGTGAAACGCGGGATCAAGCCCTGTCCGGCATTAAAAATAACACGGAAGCTTTCATTATCTGCAGCCGTGGTGACGAATTCCTCCAGGCCACCTGCAATAGTCCGGAAAATTACCATTGCGAAATTTCGTTTGCCGGCGGAAAGGACAGGGAGCTTTACATGACGCCCAAAGACCTGGACTACTCCCGGCTCCATGACCTTTTTTCACGCTATGCGGCAGGGGAGGATCTTTCCCATCTCAAAAAGGAGTGGACTCTTGATGCCCACAAACCCGGCTATATTACCGCCATCGTTGTCGTTTTGGCAATCATTGCCGTCCTTGCCGTCATCATCTTCAGTTCCTGAACCGAAAAGAGGCCTTTCCTTTTCCGGAGGCCATGCATGAACGCCGCATCCTCAGCACTTCCCCAGATACATCACAGTTTCATTCGGAACCGTAACGCGCCCCTCCGTTTCAAACCGGTCAAACAGCTTTTCCAGGGCGTCCAGCCAGGAGAACCGCTCTTCTCCGCCCTCCGTCAAGGCATAGGAGGTGGACATCATGCGGCGGAGATACTGCTCCCGCGTGTAGGACAAATCATTTGGAAAGCGGAATATCTGGAAACGGTGGTTGAAAAACGCTCCAATGCTGTCCGTCAACTTCGCCAGCCCTCCGCTGAATCCATAAAAACACGGACAGTAAAGACGGTGGATATTTCCTTCCTCCCGGGCAATGGGACTGTCTTCCACCCTGGAGTTCCAAATCAGGGCAACCTTGCCTCCTCCGGACAGAATACGGCGGCATTCCCTCTTGAACGCGGCGGCGTCAAACCAGTGGAATGACTGCGCCGCCGTCACCAGATCCACCGAAGCTCCGGGAAGCCCGGTCCGCTCCGCCGTTCCCGCCACGGAATGAAAACGGGGAAAAGCGGACAGCCGTTTCTCCGCTTCCTTCCGCATGTCATCATTGGGCTCCACGCCATACACGGTCCAGCCGCGCTCCAGCATGGCGCGGGAAAGAATGCCCGTTCCGGAGCCCATATCCGCCAGACGGGGATTCTCCCGGCGGCTCTCCCGCGTCAGAAGCCCAACAACGGAGGCGGGATAATCGGGTCTGCCCTGGGCATAAGCCCGGGCTTTTCCAGTAAATCGGTCAGTATTATTCATTAGTTTTCAGGGTATGGTTTACTCCTTTTCTCCCGCTGTTCCAGCCTCAATGCCGTACCCGGCTCAAGAAAAGCCGCCATGCTGCGGGAGCCCGGGAAAAAACGGATTTGCCCGGTGACCGTCATGCAGAAAGGCATGCGGGAAAGATTGCGTTCCTTGCCCATTCCCCGGCAACATGGGCGGAGCAGTCCCTACAGATGGCTTTACAAGTCCTTCATGAACTTTTAGTATCCGGCTCAGGCCCGCCTTTCCCGGATTGCGTCCTGACTACGGGAAAAACGAACATCTGCGGGTTCCATTTTTCAGACTGCGCCGCCCATGTTCGGATATTACAGACTTGCCTCCGCCGTCCCCCAGCTCCGCGTGGCTGAAGTGGACTACAATGTCGACCAACTTACGGAGGGATTCCGGAAAGCCGCAGAACAGCAGGCGGCGGCCGTCGTTTTCCCGGAACTGTGCATTACGGGCTATTCCTGCGGAGACCTTTTCTTCCAGCCGAACTTGAGGAAAGCAGCCCTGAACGGCCTGCTCCGCTTTACAGAAGCCACGGAAGGCTCCGGCACGATTGCCGTGGTGGGCCTGCCCTTCCTTCATGAAGACGCTCTGTATAATACGGCGGCGGTAGTGCAGTCCGGCCGCATTCTGGCTCTGGTGCCAAAAACCGTGCTCCCCAACTACCGGGAATTCTACGAAAAGCGGCAATTCACCTCCGGCAGGGAATTGGGTACAGGAGTGAAGGAAGTCACAATCAATGGGGTGCATATCCCGTTCGGGGAGGAAATCGTTTTTCATGAAGAATCGTCTCCCTTCAGTTTTGGCGTGGAAATATGCGAAGACCTGTGGAGCGTCATTCCTCCCAGTTCCAAACTGGCTCTTCTGGGTGCCAGAGCCATTCTCAACCCTTCCGCAGGAACGGAACTCACCGGTAAGGCCGCATACAGGAGGGAACTGGTCAGACAGCAGAGCGGCAGATGCCTCTGCGCCTATGTCCTTTCCTCCGCAGGTGTGCATGAATCCACCACAGACACCGTATTCGGCGGCCATTCCCTCATTGCGGACAACGGCAGGCCAGCAGCGGAGGGGGAACGGTTCTGCAGGGAAAGCACCCTCATCTTTGCGGACGTGGATTTTGAACGGCTGGAGGCGGCGCGCCTCTCTGAAAGCTCCTTCAATGACAGCAAATTCTTTTTCCCTGCCGGGAATGCCCTGCATCTGGCCCTGCCGGAACAGGTTCCCGGAGCGCCCGGCCTGGAATACGCATTCAACCCGGCACGGCCCTTTCTGCCTTCTCCGTCCCGCCGCCGGGAACGGTGTGAGGAAATCATCTCCATCCAAACGGCAGGTCTGGCCAAAAGAATGGAACATACCCGCGCGCAACGGCTCGTCATCGGCATCTCCGGCGGGCTGGACTCCACGCTGGCTCTGCTCATCTGCTCCCGCGCCTGCCGTGCGCTGAAGCGCCCTGCCTCGGACATTCTGGCCGTGACAATGCCCGGTTTCGGCACCACGGACAGAACCCATGACAATGCCGTAACCATGTGCCGCCTTCTGGGCGTGGAACTTCGTGAAATCCCCATCTCGGAATGCTGCCTCCGGCACTTCGCCGACATCGGGCACAATCCTGCCGAACGAACCACCACTTATGAAAACGTCCAGGCCCGCGAACGCACGCAAATTCTGATGGATTTGGCCAATAAAACCGGGGGGCTGGTCGTGGGAACAGGGGACTTGTCGGAAATTGCCCTGGGATGGAGCACCTACAATGGGGACCACATGTCCATGTACGCGGTCAACTGCTCCATTCCAAAAACGCTGATACGCTGCCTCATTGAACACATCGCGGAAGAATCATCCCCGGAACTGGCAGCCACCCTCACGGACATCAACAACACTCCCGTCAGCCCGGAACTCCTGCCGCCGTCGGACGACGGCACCATTGAACAGAAAACGGAAGATGTGCTTGGGCCTTACGACCTGCACGACTTTTTCCTCTTCCACTTCATTAAATACGGTGCGGAACCGGATAAAATCCTGCACCTGGCGGAACATGCCTTCCGCGGCGAATTTCAGCCGGACTTCATCCGCCGCTGCCTCGGCATCTTCATCCGCCGTTTCTTCCGTCAGCAATTCAAGCGCAGCTGCATGCCGGACGGCCCCAAGGTGGGCACCATTTCCCTTTCCCCGCGCGGGGACTGGCGCATGCCTTCCGACGCCTGCGGGACCGTGTGGGAAAAAGCCATCTCCCACTACTGAGACCTCCTATCCGGAAAGCCGCGGAGACGGCTTTTCCCGGAACCCGGCAAGGATGCCAAAGACCGCATCAATGCCCGGGGGCCAACTTCAGCCCGATAATGCCTATCAGCAGGAAGGATGCCGCCAGCATGCGCCAGATATTGGAAGAATCCCCGAACCACAGAATACCAACCAGGAACGTGCCCAACGCGCCAATGCCGGTCCATACCGCATAAGCGGTGCCGATGGGGATGTTCCGCTGGGCAAGCCACAAAAGAAAACCGCTCAGAACCATGCTGAAAACGGAGCAGGCGATGCAAGCGGCGAATTTGCCGGGCCCTGTGCCGGGCGTTTGAGAAAGTTTGAAACCCAGAGGCCATCCAATCTCGCAGAGACCGGCCAACACCAGATAAATCCAGGACATATATTGAAACGGGGAATCACCTTCCGCTCACCGGCCTTCCCAAACGGAAAAAGCTCCAAGGGCAACGGATGCCTTGCAGAATACCCGCAAGCGTCCTGGAATCAAGAAGGCAACTCTTCCACACCCTGTCATACAGAACAACACGGGCATCCGGGTCGGAATCCCGCCTCTGTCCTATACAAGTTCCATCGTGGTACCTGTTACAGGCAATCTGACAAACGGAAAACCGCTACTTCATGAAGAAAGCTCTTCTAATGACAAAATAATATTGTTTGACGCTTCTGTTTACATGCTCCCCGCCATCTGCCTTTACCCCGGCATGCCGGCCCGGCATCCCCGTATTCAGGGATAATCACGGACCGGCATCAAAACCGGAACCGTTACGACAACGGCGCTTATCACAAACAAAAAAGGATCGGGAAAAGCTGTTTCCCAAAGTCCCTTCCTATTTAAGTTTCCTGCCGGGAGCCAGCCCTGTGTCTTCTCCGTCCGTCAGCCATTCAATGGTAATGGGAACAAACTTCAGCTTTTTAATATGCTCCTGGTTCTCCTCATAAAGCACCCCAACGATGCCGGGTTCCACCATGGCAAGGCTGGAATAGGCAAAACCGCCCTCGCCCAGCAATTTTTTCACCGGCCAGGTTTTGCCATTGTCATAGCTCATGGCCACCTGTCCCTTAATGCGCCGGCCCGCACTGGGCCCGGAAAACAGAATGCGGCTTTTGCCGCCGTAGGCAGGCTGGTCGCTCAGGGAATACGTCATCAGGGAATTCTGGGTACTGTCGCAAAACAGCTCCGGAGCGTCCTCCACCTGTCCCCAGGTCTCCCCGCCATCCTGGGACCACGCAATACGGCGGCAATTGCCTGCGCCCCAATGGCGCGCAACCATCACCACGCCGCCGTTATCCGTTTCCGCAATGGACGTCTCGTTCACCATGCCCTTCATATTGGCAGTCGGCTGGCCCAGCTTCCAGCTCTTGCCGCCGTCATCGCTGTAAATGCAGGAAATCACCCATTTGCCGAACGGCCCTTCATTCATCGGAATCACCAGGCGGCCCTTGTGGGCGCCGCTCTTCAGCTGGGTTCCCGCATTCGGGCCGGACGCCATAATATCCACTCCTGAAGGACGCTTGGTCGTCTTCGTAATCTCCTGCGGCTTCGTCCAGGAAGAACCTCCATTCCTGCTCTGAATCATGAAATTGCGGATGCACTTTTCATCATCCCATCCGTCCGGGATATTGGGCTGCCGCTCCTTGACCCCGGCAGGGTAACGCTGGAATACGACAGTCACGGTCCTGGTTTTGGCGTCATAAACGGGGCACGGATTATTGAACGTGGCGCCATGGGCCTTGGCTATCGCCCGGGGACGGGACCAGGTCTTCCCGCCATTCTTGCTGACGCTCATGATAATATCGTTCTCCCCCTGGTCGGTATTTTTGTACCGTCCTTCGGCGAATGCCAGGAGCTGGCCCTTGCCGATACTGAGCAGGGCGGGAATACGGATGGACGCATAGGGATTACCTTCCCCGGCGCTGAATACGGTCACAGCCCTGTCCGTAGGGAAACCGGTTTTCTCTTCCTGCCCGAACGCCGGCAATGCCACGGCGCATACGGCACTCATCAAACACTTGAATACGGAATTCATCATCCTCTCCACCTTATTCCATTTTCCCCTGCCGCACAACAACCATGTCATGCATGTGCGCCAAGACCAGGGAAAAAGGAACACTAAAGAGGAACGCGATACCGCCGACGGGAAGCCCGGAAGGCTTCGGCCCAAAACTCAAGCCTGCAAGAAACGTGCCCATCCGAATACGGATCCCCGGAAAAGCGCCCGCCGGAACCGGGGAAAATATCCGGAAACGCGAAATCGGCTGAAAAAATCCCTGCCGCACCGCCAAAGCCATTCCACACATCAACCGCCCGGCCTCTCTCCGGACAAACCGCTTGCCTATTTATTCATCAAGAGAAAAATGGTGAAAGAAGAAGAAAACGGAACCTGTATCTTGTAACATCGCAGAATCACCTGCTTCCCGTACTGTCATGAACCGAATCCTTCCATTACTATCCCTTCCCCTGCTGTCGCTCGCAGCGGTATTTGCCGCCAACACGCCGGAACACATCGGCAACGACCTCAAACTGTTCAAAGACTCCTCCTGCACCTCCCTGAAGCCGGATGTGAAAGACACCTCCGCCTTCCAGTCTGACGCGATGAAAGAACTCGCGGCCAAAATCCTGGCTGGCCATTACAAGCCGGACTACCTGTATGCCGAATACCGGGCCCTCCCCTCACCGAGCCAGACGGGGAAAAATCTCAGAATCGGCGACGGATTCAGCAAATACGACAACATGACGGGCGTCTATCTGGAAAAGGGGCGGCATGTCGTCCTGGTCGGCAAGACGGAGGGGCAGGAAATCAGCCTCCTGCTGCCAAACCTGATGCGCAAGCCGGCCGAAGGAGTACAGCCCACAAAAGACCCCAACGGCTGGGGATTGCATAAAAAGCAGATTCCGCTCAAGGAAGGAATCAACATCATTGACGTGGAAACGCCCGCCAACGCCTATATCAGCTATTTCACCGAAGACGCCGGCAAGGCGCCGAAAATCCCCGTCCATTTCGTAACCGGCAAAGCCAACGGCTACTTTGACACCACCCGGGGCGACACCAACAAGGACTGGGTTCGCCTGCTTGACCAGGCCGTCTCTCCGATCATGGATGCCCGGGGAAAATACATCCAGGTTGCCTACCCCGTAGAATTCCTGAAAAAATTCACCAAAGACCGCGGAACCGAACTCATCAACGCCTACGACAAGCTCATCGGCATCCAATACCAGCTGATGGGCCTGGATAAATACGGCAAAATCCCGGAAAACCGCGTCCTGGCCCGTGTGAACTTCAACTACTACATGTTCCGCGACGGAGACGGAGTCGCCTACCTCGGAAACGACGGGACAATGCGCATGGTGACCGACCCTGAAAACGTTCTCAAGGGCGATGCCTGCTGGGGATTCTCCCACGAAGTAGGACACGTCATGCAAATGCGCCCGATGACCTGGGGCGGCATGACGGAAGTCAGCAACAACATCTTTTCCCTGCAGGTCGCAGCCAAAACAGGCAATGAAAGCCGCCTGAAGCGCCAGGGCAGCTACGACAAGGCGCGCAAGGAAATCATCGAAGGGGAAATCGCCTACCTGCAATCTAAGGACGTTTTCAACAAGCTGGTTCCCCTGTGGCAGCTCCATCTTTACTTTACCAAAAACGGACACCCCGACTTCTATCCTGACGTCATGGAGTACCTGCGCAACAACGCGGGAAACTACGGAGGGAACGACACCGTCAAATACCAGTTCGAATTCGTCAAGGCATGCTGTGACGTCACAAAAACCGACCTGACGGACTTCTTTGAGAAATGGGGATTCTTCAAACCCGGAAAATTCCACATCGGTGACTATGCCCAGTACGACTTTAACGTCACCCCCGAAATGGCGGTGGAAACGAAAAAGTGGATTGCCGGCAAAGGCTACCCGAAACCTGAAACCGACATCACCGAACTAAGCGAGTAACGTGATTCGGCAATCCCGACGATTCCTTTTAATCATCAAATATGCTGCAAACGGATAAGAAAACAGGGGATCAAGTTCAATTCTTTTGAAAGTATTTTTGATGATGGAAGATTATTAAGAAGTTAAACTCCCGCACCAAAGGGTGGAATCTTTGCTGATTCCACCCTTTTTCATTTCTACATCCATCTCCCCTATCCCCAGCCATACTGGGTACGACAAATGGCATGGCCCCCCTAGATTAAATGTATTCCCCCATTTGATAGCCTACCCAGAAATTGATACAATTGGCATACGTCTCCTATTTTGGTCAAACATCCAAACAGGAGGTAAAACAAGATGCTTTTTGATGAACCGTTTTTAGCTGGTTTGTCATCCGTATAGTGAAGGGAGGATAGAGTGTTTCCCTGATGGTCACAAACGTGGATGGTGTTTCCCTCCAGTATGGCAACAACTTCAAAAGAAAATCTCTGCAGTTTTCCTTTTTGAGTGAAGCGAGTTTATCCTTCAGGGGATATTACACGGACAAGTGTTCCTTATTGGTATGCAGCTCCAATCATGACCTCATCATATCGTAAAACACGAGATTCGCAAGCGATAAAACTCATTGACCGTCAACTATTTTACAGTGATGAGCAGTTATTTCCCTGACTTGATAGGAGGAATATCCTGACAGAAAAAAGCTACATCCCTATTCAGTTTTTCCGCGATTTCGCAGATGGTATAAAATGTGATGTTGCGCTCTCCCCGTTCAATGCTGCCGTAGTAGCTTCTATCCAAATTGGCAACATGCGCAAATCCTTCCTGAGAGAATCCCTGGGCTTTTCTCTCGTTTCTGATCCTTTCTCCTAATTCTTTGAGTACATTTTGCTTGGACATCTATTCATTATCGCAGAAATGAGAAATTTATGTCCACGGTCTAAAATACCTCTTTACGGTTGCGAAAATATACGATATTCAAACGTTATCACCTACCAACCAAGAGGATGAATAACCAAAATTGATTATGAAGTTACATCTGCCTACAGTACTGCTGGCGACCGTGCTTGCCTGCATTTCGCAACCGGTCATCGCTACAGAAACAATCAACCTCAATACCCATAACTGGGATCAATATATCGGAGATTATGGGAATCCGGGATATCCTCGATTTGATAATGTTAACCTGAGCCTTAACGGTAACTGGTCAGTCAATTTTGATAAATTCTATGATCTTACTTGGGGCGCATCAGATAATGGTTCCTATACTTTGACAGGACAAGGGACCATGGATTTCAAGGACGAGGTGTTCACCATATTTGGTGGAAGCTCAAAAACCCTGACTACAGGTAATGCCAAATATACGATTGGTTCCGGCATTGTTCTCAAAAATACAACGCTGGAAGCGTGGGGAGGAGCGCAAGTAACATTCAATGGTTCTCTCTCTACTGAAACCAATCGAGAAACTCCCTGTTCTTTCTCGGTTTATTCATTTGACGAACATCACTCTGCCCTCGACTTGAGAGGAGCTACAATCAAGGATAGTGATTTCGTTAAACTGGAATTTGACCAGGGAACCATTATCAGGGATCAATATACTGTATCTGCAACACACGGTCTCGAAATTTGGTATTCTTCAAATTCTACATTTACAGGAAAATCCATTCTGCAAGGAAACCTGACGTTGGCAAACGATGGGAAAGTAACTGTTTGGGGAAATAATGATGCATTGTATCCCAATATGTCCATTACGGGTACTTTGTCCATTACCGGGAATACCAAAATAGAGTTTTTCAATGATAGTCCGGCAAATGGAGTTTACTTAAATCCTGAATCCGGGACTGTCGTATTTTACTGTAAAAATATTACGGGAGACACCGGGCTTTTGAGCGCCATTGAAAGCATATGGACATATGATGACGAAACAATATCCCGGAATATCACCGACAAAAAATTCGTATCCATCACCCAAACGGATGGACGTTATGCTCTGACACTGGTTGACAACGGTTATAATCCCGGTCAACCGGAAACCGTTATTACAGACGGCAAAGCTCCCGATACTCTTTCCAAGGATGTTGTCGTCTCTTTGAGTAATGGGGGAAGCGTTGATGCAACGGAAGTCATCAGAGGACTCAACAATTCCTGCATTAGTGGAACGGGAGGGAATTTGGTTACTACGGATACACAAATATTCTCCATGAATGGTTCCGATACACTCGGATTCAGTATTGTAGGGACAAACGGAAATGCAGGCGCAGATATCCAAGTAGGCCAAGCGGGAGGAAACATTACAGATGCCGCCATTGTTTTAACTGGCGACAAATATGAATCCAGACAGGTCAATGTTCAGAGCGGCCTTTTGGAAATTGGTCAAAACACCATTCTTGGAACAGATGATTCCATACTGACGATTGGATCTTCAAATGCTTCCGATGGTACAGTTACTGCATCCGTCAATAACAGGGGGACAATCAACAATGACGTTACCATCAATTCCGGTGCATCGCTGAACAACAGGAATAACATTAATGGAGATGTTCTTGTCAATGTATCATCCATTTTGAGCAACAATGGAACGGTGAAGGGGGATGTAACGGTATCGGAAAACGCTTCTGTTAATGGCAGCGGTACCTTTGGTTCAACCATTCTCCAATCCAATGCTCTTCTCTATGTCGGCAACAGTCCGGGATTCCAACGACATGGGGATTTGATGCTAAATGACGGCTCAAGGCTCGGTTTTTATCTGGACGGCATTACCGCTGCGACATTGGAGAATCACGGTTCAGGTACATATTCCAATATTTCCGTGACCAACACATTGAATTTGAATGGAACAGTGAATGCCGAAGTAGAAGTAGGCTTAGGTATTTTAGCCGCAGGGATGGAAGCGTTTACTCTGGATCTTATCAAAACGGAAGGAACGGTTTCCGGTAATGGTGATTTTGTCCTTTCCCTGAATGATGAAAACCATCTCCTGAAGGAAGGCAGTCTTCTATGGGATTCTACTACAGGCATACTCAGTTTCACAGGACAGGCGGACGAAGCCGTAGCGGCCGCTCTGGTCGGCAAGAACGGCTCCAATATCGCCAATTCCCTGTGGTCAAGTACCAGCGTCGTCAAAAGCTTCGGCCAAACGGTTGTTTCTCAATTCAAGGTCACCCAACCGGGAGATTCCAATGTATGGGTAAGCGGTTTGGGCGATTTCGTTACCATGAACTCCACTTCCCATGCGGACGGTTTCCAGTACAACGGAGGCGGGTATGCGGCAGGGATTGACTACGCCTGGACGAAGAAATTCCGTACTGGCATTGCCTTCGGTCAAACATTCGGAACGTTCAAATCCGATGATAACCAGGCATCCATCAAGCAGGATAGCATCATGACCGGTCTTTATGCCAATTACCTTGAAACGTTGTGCGACAAACAGAGCGTTGGATTGAGCGGATACTTCGCCTATGGTTCGGTGGAAAACAGGGCCGATACTCTCATTGGTAATTCCTCATACCTTCCCGGTCAGGCAAAATGGAATGACGACGTGTTCTCCTTTGGTCTTAAAGCAGACTGGAACATCAAAGTCACCGACAAGACAACGCTGACGCCGTTCATTGGGATTGATTACGTCCATGGAGCACAGGAAAGCTTCACGGAAACATATGCCAATGGAAGCCGCCAGTACAGGGACGGCAACATGCAGGTATGGAGTGTTCCTGTAGGCATTACGGTTAAAAAGGAAGTATCGGTCGGAGGAGGACAGCTTCTTCTTCCTGAACTGACAGTTGCCTATGTCGGTGATGTTTCCAGAACGAATCCTTCGGTCAAATCCACCATCTACGGAATCGACAACAAGCACGAAGGCAGCAATCCGGGCAGAAGCTCTTTCATGATGAATACCGGTACTAACTGGATCATCAACCAGAACTGGAGCGTAGGCACATTTTACACTTTGGAGGCCAGAAGCAGCCAGGTAAGTCAATCTGCTTCACTTTCGGCAAGGCACAGCTTCTAAATAGATAAATAACAGTCATCAAGGGATGGAATCAGCAACGGTTCCATCCTTTTTATTTTTACACCCATACGCTTTTTCTGCCATACAGGGCACGACAAACGATACGTCCCCCCCCCTTCAGATCAAACGCAGTCCCCCAATCGACAGCCCATCCCTGTTTGGTCTCAACATATACACAAAGACTCCTGCATGAAGGGGATACTTTCCCAAATGCTTCGGAAATGTTTTTCCGAAAAATGGAAAACTTTTTCTCCATTAGGAAATGTATCATATGGAAAAATCAAAAAGTCCATTTAGCCATTTGTAAGGCAAAATTATTCTGACGGTAATTTTTTCAGATTTACGTAGGTTAATACCCATCATGCCTCTGGAATTCTTACAAATGATCCTGGCAACATTCAGAATAAATTACCTCCCGTCGACGGGGAAAACAGCGTACCATTGAGCGGAAACACAGCACCATTCTTCTCTGAAGATTTTGTACGAAGCTGTTTTTAATTAAACATTTCCCTATGGTCATACCAATCATCCGTATTCCTTGTATTCAAAGGAATACAGGACAATTAATTCTAAATTTATTTCTACGGAAATTATTTTGAAAGCAAGGTAAATGGTAAAGGAAGTTGTCAGAAAATCCGTACAATCAATTCTGGGGATATTCAGAATAAAATAACCTGCGTATAGATGATTCTCCGTATACTGTAATCTGCATTTCCCAAAACATGTGTTTCCTAAATGACTATGTACAATGGAGTAATGGAGGGCAAAAAAGGCTTATAAAAATGAGCTTAAAATTTATAAATATATTGTAATGAGCAAGTTATGAAAAATATGGTTTCACTCAATGTATATTAAAAATAAAAGGAGAGTTTTCAAATGTATACCTGTATTGTTTTTGCGGAAATCTCCACCCAAATTCACAAGTGCAATAAAATGAATAAGTTATAATAAAATAAATATCATTCAATGTATGAATATAATAAATGGAGGAATTTTCAAATGCATGATTATGTATGAGCAAATTCCAAGATTTCCAAGGTCAATCAGTTTTGTACGAAGGCGTTTTTAATTAAAATAATTCCAAATAATTAATCCTAAAATGATTTCTATGAAAATTGCTCAGAATATAGAGGAAGCCAATGAAGATTACAAAGAGAGTCTTAGAGGGATTGATAACAAGAACAGTCAGCTATGGACGATATATTGGAAGAAGATAATCATAATTGGAACAGGTTTTGGAGCCACGATTCCAGTCCAAATGATCCCCGAATGCATGGGGGATTGGTACGATTAACCATACAACTGTACAAGCAGGAGAGTGTTTATACTTATAAAGAATGCTTCTTTATATATTGCTCGACGCCTAATCTAATTTTTTCAGATTGTACTGGCGAAAGATTCTTTTGCGCTTCTAAAATATCTTTAATTGCGTATTCTATAAAATTTATAACTAATGGCGAAGTTTGAATCATTGTTCTCCAGTCAAATATTCCACTTGTAGATTTTGTTACAAGACCTTGCCACTGGCTAGGATTTGAATCAATAAGAGTCGCAATAACAAAGAATTCACCAAATTTTGTTATGAGATATGCCTCAGATCCATTTTTAGAAAAAATCGTATTTGCATCAGTTGCAGTTAAGAGATAAAAATTAAAAAGACCATTATTGCATTTTAAAAAAAGAGATTCTGTTTCTGCTTCAATTGGTATAATTAAAAAATGCTGCCTATACAATCCAATATCTTTACGTTTATTCAGCAAAAAATCCTTCCAAATCCCTTTAGCTTCACGCATGTTTTTGATACATAACTTAGAATGGTCTTCTACTCCTTCATTTTCTAATTTGTTAACTAATGACCTATAGGAAATCGAAACTAAAAATTTCAAAAACCATTCATCGTAATTGAAAGAAAATGTATTCTTAGAAGATGCATAGTATGGATGAAAAACATTCTCAGCAAATTTCTTTTCCCATATGGAAAAACGATCTTCACAACTAGGGCAAAGTAATGGAAATTTTTCTCCATCTTGAACTCTTCTGTTGGGATTTGATGTTGTCCTTGAAAATCCAGAAGGAGAAATTTGTCGTAATTTTTTGTATACGAAAGCGGGAATAATATGACTTATTTCTTGTCTTTCGAATTCTCTACAAAGTGCGCATAACATATTATTTTCTTTTTATGCATTTCAACCAAAATTGTGATATTAGTTTTTTTACATCAATACTAAAAATATAAAATGGGAATTTTATATCTATAGCATCTGATAATCGTGAATTTAATGAATCGACAAAAAAGCTAATTTTTTTATTTTGTTTTGCAAGAATTTGATCTATATGAACATGCTTCATATTGGTGTTCTTATTAAATTTTATTTTTTCAATTAATCGATTATTGTGCGATTCTTTAGTCACAAAAGATGATCCAATCAATCTTGCGAAAGACAAATCTATAAAAGAACAATCTGTGTCTTCAAATAAACATGAACATAATAATGAATAGGTCATACTAGCCTCTCTAATACTTGATTTATAAAACTTCGAATTTGAAAGCATAGAATGATCAAAATTTACATCTAGCAATAAACTATTTTTTATAACCATAAAACATCCTCTTGCTGCTGTTAGATTAGAATATGATATATTAATATTATTACATGATAGATACCCTAGTTCTGCATACGATAAATCTACATGAGATAAATTGATAGTATGATCTGAACTTGATAAATCACAGCCACTTAAATCTATTCCACGAAGATCATTTTTTTCGAATATGGGGAAATTTATACATTTAAGTTTTTTATTATATTTCTCTAAAAAATCATTTATTCTATTATTGTTTTCATCGTTATTTAGTATTTCTTTTGAAATTATTTTCTTTATATTGCAATAATCCTTATCGATAATAAACCATCTTGATCGCAGTAGGTATATTTTTAAAATATCATCTTGTATAAAGTTTTTTTCGTACAAATAGAAATATTCTGGATATACTTTAGGCCACTGATGCGTCATTACTCCATCTTTATGAATTATATACTGACAGAATGCACTCTCAGCACGTGGAAAATCAATATAATCATCTTGAATAGGATTTAAATGTTCTGACTTATTGTTTTTCTTATTAAACATATCAGATGTTACATACTGACATCTTGTGACTCCATAATTCCAAGCTTCTTGGGCTTCTTCTTTACTCGAAAAACTTTCTGTTATTAACATAGTATGATATTATTTTTTCCACATATTTAATCAAGATATTTTCCCCATTTCTTCCCCATACCCCTACAAACAAAAACCGCAACATATTCATTGCGAATACATTGCGGTTAAAAATTGATGGCGGACAGGGAGGGATTCGAACCCTCGGTACCGGTTTGCGGTACACACACTTTCCAGGCGTGCTCATTCGACCACTCTGACACCTGCCCGTTGGAGATTGTGCTAGATAGGAAAGCAGGGGTAGAATAACGGCAGAAGAGAGGTTTGGCAATCTTTTTTTCATTCGGAAGGAATTTTCCGTTTTCCCCGAGTTTTTTCACGTTTCCGGCTGTTGCTCGAAAAGGATGAAAAGCGCCCCGACAGCGCGAGAAAATCTTCAACGGGCATAAACAGCAACGAAGCGTATTTTCAGAAGTTTTGAAAGGAACAGGTTTCCGTGGTTCACAAAAATTATCCATGAGGGCATGGCAGACTTCCTCCCTCCCTGCCCTGTTTTTCCCGCGGGGCAAATAAGAATTTTTCTCTTTCTCCACCTTTACGGCTTCCGGGTAATCGGGGAAGGTTCAAGCAAAAACCTCTATTGATAAGCTTGCTTCCGTCCGGGCTCCAGGGTTGACCAGCAGCCGTTTGAGAAGTTTCAAGAGCGAGACGGGAAGAGAAGATTGAAGGATTCCGGAAGCCCAGGGTTCCGAGAGTTCCGGGAAGGCGCGGCAGAAATGGGAACCCACGCTGTAAGAAGAGAAGGCGGGACATGCCGTTTCTCCGCGTATCATCATTTTCGCGGCTCCGCATTCCTCCCGTCCTCAAAAAAGGGCAAAGGCTTCCGGCATGTCCCGGAAAAGGCGTTTCCCGACCGCACTTCCCCCTTGACGGATGCCCCAAAGACGGGTTTGCTAGTCCTGCGCATGGGAGAGTCCTTTTACACACGCACCACGGAGGCCCCCTCCTCCGCCTTCGATTTGTCCCTCAGACCGCCCGCTTTCAGCGAGTTCTGCGGCCAGGAGAAGATTAAGGACCGCCTGATGCTGATGGTGGAAGCCGCCAGACAGCGCGACGACGTGCTGGACCATATCCTGTTGAGCGGCCCGCCGGGCCTGGGGAAGACGACGCTTGCCAATATTATCGCGAATGCCGTCGGCTGCCGCATTCATACGACTTCCGGCCCCCAGATTGAAAAGGCGGGAGACCTGGCCGGCGTGCTGACCAATCTGGAAAAGGGGGATATTCTGTTTATTGACGAGATCCACCGCCTGCACCCGGCCATTGAGGAGTATCTGTACCCGGCCATGGAGGATTTCCGGCTGGATATTATTATTGACCAGGGGCCAAATGCCCGCTCCATCCAGCTCAACCTGCCCAAGTTCACCCTGGTGGGGGCCACCACCCGCGCCGGGATGCTGACCAGCCCGCTGCGTTCCCGCTTCGGCCTGGTGAACCGGCTGGATTATTATACGCGGGAGGAGCTGTGCGCCATTATCGAACGGTCCGCGGGGCTGCTGAACGTGCCCGTGGACCCGGAGGGCGCCCTGCAGATCGCGCTGCGC
>ULNA01009983.1_pt1 | contig 21723 bp, 20 predicted proteins | sample 1951801 | NCBI WGS metagenome assembly ULNA01 (sample SAMEA4835565, study PRJEB28245) | human gut metagenome | biome: gut microbiome; material: fecal sample | place: Denmark | collected 2008
TCTTCTAACAAGGCTGTAAACAGCGTCTCTAATTCTTGCGAAGACATCCGCAAAGTTTCACAACCTATACTATCCAACCATTCCTGTGTGCGAGGAAATATTTCGTATGCGAATGTTAATGCTTTTACACAATTTTCTGACAGTAGATTGATTATTGTCAAGTCTTGCAATAACCACAAAGGCTTTGGAGATTTATCATCAAGTCTATCGTAATAGTTTTCAAAACCACAAGCAATCTCAGAAACAGTTCCATGTTCAAGCAATTCTCTGAGATCATCAACCTCTGGTTTGAAAAACCAAAGGAGCGCATAGCTTATCTTGTTGCTTGGCTGTTGCAATGTATTATATGCTGCCTGTATTTGTACTGTGGTTACATTATGTTGTTTCTTTTCACTTGCCGATACAACCAAATCTTTTACAACTTTCCCAACAGAGGTGAAAGCTGTAAGTCTAGCCTTACTTGCAGCCAATTCTTTGGCAGAACAATCGGCATAAACATTTAATATGTTAAAAGGATTTGGTTCCATCGTTTATATAGCCCTTATAAGTGTCGGGCGCAACCTTTTAGTTATTGTTGTTGTTACCGTTTATCTCTTACCCTCTCCCCCAAGTACCCGACGGCAAAATTCAAGGCCGTGATGATGTGTGGCACAATGTCCTTGGCCGACTCCTTTTCGGTAATTTTATGGTCATAATCTAAAGACACTTTAATCTCATCTCTATCCGAAAACAGAGCCTTGATAAACTTCACATTTCTGTTGGCATCATTCACAGCCTCATTGAGCAACCCCTTGTCCTGCAAAGAAAGTCCTGCGACAAAAGGAATACAGAAGCGAATCATGCTCTCGTCTTTGCCTACAACATAAAAATAGACCTGTCCGTTGTACCTGAAATGCCAACCTAAAGACGGCATAAACTTTGCGTTACCACACATTCGGCGAATCTCGTACACTATTTCTTCCTGCTTCATATTCACAATAGTTTTGTTTTACTATTTATGATAAGAGAGGAAGAAAAGTAACCATTTCCATCAGTCCAACATTACAAACGCAGCCCAATGGAATGGATCGGGATGCTTCTGTCTGATGATTTCTTTGGCTTCCTCAAATGCCTTACGTTTGTTCCAAGCATTCTTCTTGTCGGCAAGGCGTTCATAAAATGTGGTCATAAACTCTGAGGTCGTTTTGTCGCTCACGTTCCATAACGACATGACAATAGTTCCGACGCCTGCTTTTTTGAAGGCTCGTTGCAATCCATATAATCCTTCAGATGTAGCCTTGCCTTGTCCCGTCTGACATGCAGACAATACGACCATATCCGTATTGCTCAAATCCAAACGTGCTATATCATTAGCTGTTAATATACCACCAAGCACACCTTTTGGTAATTGTTTGCCTAACCAAGCAGCATTACCACCAGACATGACAAGTCCAGAAAGAGACATAGCATCTGTATAGCCTTTGAGATAATCTACATTCTCCGCTCGATTTGGAGTGTAGTAAAATCCATGAGTGGCAAGATGAAGCAATTTAGGCGATTTGCCGTGCATATTTAGGAAAGACTCTTCTGTGCCGTTTTTGCCCATATACGAAGATACTTGCCATTTGTTTCTTTTCAACAATTCTTCTATCTTCAAGATTTCTTCTTTTGTTCCTTGCAAATCATGGAATACAGAATCACCGCGAGTAATTTCACCACGCAAAGCAAACAAATTCGACAAATTATATTTCTTGGCTTCTTCAACCATAGCAGAAGCTTCCAAGTCATATTGCAGACCGCCATACAGAACAGCTGAGTTTGACTTATAGCCTTTACTTTCTGATTTCATCTTCACCAATTCACGAGCCGAAGACAATCTGACAAAATGATAATGGCTACCTAAGAGTGAACCGTCTGGCAATGGTAAAGATTCCAATGAAATCTGGAACAGTAGCTGTGATGGAACATAGTATATGGTAGTACATTCTGATACATTCTCTTTCAATGGCACCCATAACAATTTCAGTACATCTTCTGAATAATCTTCACTATAGTACATATCTGGTCTCACGATGCCAAGAGAATCAATCTGCCTTTCAGCAAACAATGCTTTTAGCAGCGGATAGCCTTGCACCTTATTTATAATATAAGCTGCATACTTTCTTCCTTGAGTTTGTGAAATATAGTCGGTAAAGTCTATCAACACTTCGTTTTGTCCCAAAGCGTGCTTCACCGCATCATAGTCCACATCTATGAAGTCTGTGCCATCGCTATATTCCTTGCATCTGTTAGTCAACAGATTTTCCAAACGGCTTATTTTTCTTGACACACTTAGGATGCTGTCAGCGTTTGCATTATAGTCTTTTTCCCAAGCCTTCACCTGATTTTTCATACTTGCCAATATGGTATAGTTGTGCATATCCTCAGACGTACCCATCCTCTTAATGACATCATACATGGAGCGTTCCGATTCCAAGAGAAAAGACTTAGACATAACAAGAGCGTCATAGCAATTCTTTGTAAAAGCCGTCTGTGTCTGCTTTGCTTCCAAAGCGTATGGCGTCATCATGGTAAACAATGATGATAGAGGATTCCACAAACCTTCACGCTCTGTACTACTCATATATGGGATGCGTTGTTTCATCAAAGCCTTCAGTTGCAGTACCGCTGCTGTGTAATCATTGCAACCATACGTTACATTCTCTGCAAAACCTTCAGCATTGGCAAGATATATTTGCGCATTGATATGTTCCTGACTTTTTTCAGCATATAGTGCCTTGGTATATTCGGCATACTTCCGATAATACTGTTCAGATTCTGTGTAGTTTCCCAACTGATGCTCAACGCCTCCTATTAGAGCTAACAAGGATATTCTGTCGCCATCCGTTTGCGGATATTTTGTAGCAAGCAATTCGTCTGCTTTCTTATAGTCATTCAAGGCTGATTTGTAGTCTTTGAAAGCAAAATGGCACCTGCCTTTTGTTGCATATAGGTGATAGAGTTCTTTAGAATCTACTATTCGTGAAGCCGTTTCAAAGATCTTGTCAAGGCTCCTATAGCAATTTTTCTTGTCCCCCATCAGTCTATATATATCCGCCAAAGCCAAGTAAGGCATATTGTAGGTAGCATCACCGATTGGGGTATGTGCCTGAAATTCTTCTATTGCTTTCTTGGCATATAACAGAGCATCGTTATACCGTCCTATAGCTGCATACAGATTTCGCAAGTTGGAATAGCTCAGGTGTTTGTTGGCTGATACGGATTTTGTATCAGCACACTCTGCAATATCTTTTCCACGCAAGTACCATTGCTCCGCAATGCCGTATTGCCCCAAGTCTCTTGCCTCATTGCCTTTCTGATTATAATAAGTGAACTTAGTTTGTAAATCAGCCGTTACATCCACCAATGAATCTATACTCGCTGCATAAGTCTGTGCCTGTTGTACGTTACCTATTGTATTCCCCAAATTCCACAGCCCTTTCAGAATTTCCATCTGAACATTAGTTTTGCCAATCTGTTTTGCCAAGGCCAAAGCCTGTTTGTATGCATCCTCGGAACCTGCCACGTCATAAAGAGTTCCTTTTATTTCAGCGATATGTCGTAAGACAGAAATCTCATCATTTGTTTTCCCAAGTTCCATAAAACCTTTCAAGGCGTTTTGGTAACATGCCAAAGCCTTGTCATACTGTTGGGATAAATGATATTCTGCCGCCTCAAAATACCATGCCAAAGGTATCTTTGTCAGAGCATATTCTCTTACCTTGCCGTTAGCGTATGGCATAATCTCTTCCAGGATGGCTCGAGCCTTAGCTAATTGCCTGTTGTCTCTGTGCATAAAACTGGTGGCATACATATATCCGTTCATGGCATACAGATGAGCAACATCATTCTTTTCTTTCTCTGTAAGACTGCCTGACATCAATTTCTTAGCCAATAGATACGCCTCTTTATAGCGTTTCAAGGTTTCATAACACATGCAAGCCAACGTCTGACTGCATACATACACTTGATGCTCAACTTCATTTCGCTGCTGTTCCGAATTTCTTCCGACAAGGAGAAAGGCATCCAGTGCTTCAGCGGTCTTCTTGGCATTGTTCAAAGCAAAGGCTTCATTCATTTTAGCCGTGACTTCCGCCTCGGTCAATGTCTGCGCTTGCATCTGCAAACCACAACAGAATAGAACTAACGACAATAGCAATGCGTTATTCATGATGCAATGATATGGTATCTGTTGATATTGAGTCATTGTTAATACTATCTGTTGGTACGGTCATATCAAACACATCGTTTTCATCGCCACGCACATTGTCAGTAGGGGAGTTTTTTTCCATAAACAGCGGATTGATGGCAAAGAAGCCTATAACCAATACGGCAGCAATACCAGAGAACCATACCAGTTTCTTTCTGAAGTTAGACTTATGTCCTACTATTTTTATATCTTCAGTTTGCCTATACTCAGGACAAGAACAAGCAGTCATTCGCTTTTCATCCTGTGTCTCATTTTCCTTCTGGAACTCAGTCATGGCTTTCAACTTCTCTCCACGACTTATCATTGCCTGTTTAACATTCTTCGTAAACTCATATTGCTCCTGTTTCTCAGCATCCTCTTCTATCTCCTTCAGAAACTGTGCCTTGCCTTCCTCCGACATGGTATCACTATGAAGCAAGTATTCGTCTATTCTGTCTTGAAAATTATAGTTCATATCCATCTGCCATTTTATGAGTTCAAATAGTTGTGATAAATGTTTCGTGCTGAAGTACGCAATGACTCCATGCACTTGTGCTTCTTCGTTCTGAGGGCGTTCTTTGAATCTATTGTTGGTATTTCCAACAGGATTGTGTCCAAGTCCTTTTCCTCATAATAGAACTTGCTCAATATCTCGCTACACCGCTCCGACATATGAGATATAACATCAGCAATGATATCAAGCATCTTGTTGTCTTCCGAGTCATACAGCATATTGATGTACTGCTGCGCATCAAATCCTTCTTCCTTTATCTTTCGTCCCATTTCTGTTTCTGGGTCAGCATAGGTTGGATGCTCCCTTACCCATTCCAAATACTTGATACGAGCAATCCCCATAAAATAGGTGAGGATGCTGCAGCTCAATGGCTCGTTGTTCTTGCCCATCACTCTGCCATCGCTCACGTAAATCTTCCTGCGCTCGATATTCTCCCACATCGCAATGAATGTGTTTTGGAAAATTTCCGTGGCTGATTCCTCGTCAGCGAAGAACACGCTACGGTAGTTTGCCCAAAAGTACTTCGAGCAATAAGCATACAGTTCCGACTGTATTTTTCTATTCTTATCGTACATTCCAGCAATAAGCCGAGCTTCTTTCTCTTGTTGTGGTGTACGCATTAGTATTGTCTTTGCCATTTATCTACTCAGTATGTCTGTTATATTGTATTTATTGATGTCCTCGCCAGTCATTTCAGACTGTTGTGGTCTGCTACAGGTATTGCGGTTGACGAACTTTCTGATTCGTCTCATAAACTCGTCGTTGTTTACTTTATCACTATTCTTCAGTTCTTTCCACAATGCGTATGTCAGTTTACCAACAGCAGGACTTTTCATTTCGACATTCACTTGGTCGCTTCGGCAAGCACTGAGGGTTATCCATCGCTCCCGATTCTCTTTAGCGTTAGGATTAACCACCTTCTTATTCCCTTTGTCAGAAGATGACGTACCCCATATAAACGACTTGATGGCATCGAAGATGTCCTCCACGCCACGCACCACCTCGTCATCATCTCCACGAGTTCCGTCTCCGCTATGGCAAGCGTCTATCACCACAAGCATCTTTCCTTTATCTCCAATCTTGTCACGAATAGTATTCAGATAATAGTTCACCTCGTCATCAGTCAGATGCTTCTCGCCTCTGTCTTTCTTGCATGGCTTGCGATAGGCATCGTATGGTATCCAACACTCGTCCAATCCATCCTTTTCGTCATTGTGCACATCCTTCATCTGCTGCCCATGCCCCGAATAATGTACATACACAATATCGCCAACCTTGCATTGACTTACAAGTCCTTTGAATGCCTTGACGATGCCATTCTTCGTGGCTTGTCCATTTACCAACATTGTAATATTCACCTCCTTGTACTTTGCCGCTTTAAGCATCGCTTCCACATAAACCACATCCTTGTCACCATTGATTTTTCCCCAAGCCTTATCCTCTTGTTGGCCTATCCCAATAACAAGTGCTCTCCGTGTCTGAGCCTGTAGAGGGAGAGACACGGAGAGCAGAAATAGCATATTTACTATGATGAGGAATGATTTTATGTGCATAGGAACATCAAATTTGAAAGCTTATTCTGCTGCGTTTTTATAATTCTTTGGAAAGAATAAGCCAAAACACAGATTTGTAATGGCGGCATATATTCCAGCAAGAACATAACAAATCAAACATAGTCCCAAGTCTTCTTCCATATACCATATATAAGAGGCAAAACCAATACAAATAGTTATGACAACAGCACATAACGATATTAATATGGTAACAATAGAAAAGAGCAAACCTACGGATTTTCTAAAATTTCCGTTACTACAGGGATAAAAACTATAGGCACATGAATTATCCTTTTTCGCATAGCTAACTCTCCAATACCATGGAAGCAGAAGCATACCGATTCCAATTATAGGAAAGAGCCATGTAAGTGGAGAAGCATATGCCAAAGAGAAAGCCTCTGGCGAATAGTTATGATTTCCTTCACGAATAGTATGTGTGCAGTCCATCCATATGAATGAAAATATAGTGATAGCATATACTATCAAAATGGCATATTTTGCAATAGTCTTATACATAATTTATTTTTTGAATGTCATAAATTTCTTGGGCTTTTTTTGTGGATTGAGAAACCGTGTGGCGTGAAGTGCGTCTATTACCTGTTACTCAATTGCATACCAACATGATTATTTAAATCGAATTGATTCCAAAACCTCATTAACATAATCTGTAGATTCATTGCGGTCATAACAAGATACAATACAACACTTGCTCGAATCCTCATCAAACAAAACGTGGAATCTCCAATATACATAAACTCCATTAACGTTATATCTTACTATTTTATAGACACATTTATTGCCATTTACTTCCTTACTACCTCTATTGATATTCGTTTTCGGTAGATTTTTATCCTCTTCACCTTCCCAATTTTTCCAATATTCATCAAAATTTTCATAAGAAGTATCGTTGTCATAATCAGAGCAGAGAAGGCATTTACCAATTGCTTCGTTTTGTAGAGTAAAAACAGTAAGTTTAGTGTCTGCTATTGGTTCAACTTCTTCTGATTGACATTCAAACGTTGCCGGTATTGTAAATATCACTTTCCCGTCAGTTCGTTCATCATCTGCTAATGGGACTTCTCGAACCTCGGATTCAAGTTGTTCCCTGTTCTCTACCTCTGAATTAATTGTTGAAATACCAATTGTAAAACATATTAGTGGAATAACTATAACTGATATTAAGATTCCCCAGTCTATTTTATTGACTTTTCTAAAAGACTTCGGGATAATTTCTTGAACCTGATTAGATAGCAGTAAATAGAAGAACCAGACAGTACCCCAAATGATTCCACGAACAGCTTGATTCAGCTCACTAAATCCAGCATCTTCACTTCCTATAACAGAAATGATATTTGTCACAAAAACAAGAATAACATAAAGTCTTCCATAAAAGACAGCATTTGGTTTTCTTTGACAGAAAGCATATATCGTATATATTGCTATCGCCAATAGGCCGAAACCAAGAAATACATCGATGCTCCCTAACCATATACTACCTGCATAATCCTCTGCATTATATGTTGCCACAGAAGAAAATGCACTGATTAGTCCTCCCAACGCAATAGCAAAGATGAAAAATGACAACCAGCCATGAATGTTCGTGTTTTCTTTTAACCATTCACTTGTATATTGATGGACTTCATCCTGTGATTCTTTGTCTTCACCATTAGCATATTTTACATCTGCAAAATTATTTGCTTCTTTACATTGCGCTTCTTCTTGTTTGTCTATGCTTTCAGACTCTTTCCCTCTTGATTCCGCTGTATCTTCAACTTTTTCGGCAGACTTTTCATCTGCTTGTGCTGATTTAATGACACTCTGTTGAGAATTAGAAGAAATACCGTCATCTTCTGTTGTATGTATTGATTCGTTATCAACTACACTTATTATTGTTGGGAGAGGAGAACCACATTTCTTACAGAATTTAGCCCCATCATTTTCTATTTTAAAACCACATTTTGGACACGTTCTCATAGTTACTCGTTTTTTAATGTTTGCAATATTTCATGTTATTAGTGGATAAAACCATTTACGTCTGTGAGAGATTTTCGTTAGTCTTATCGTCTGCTAAGACCGTTTAGATATTTTTGGAACGCAGTATAATCATCTTTGTATATATTGATGTCTATTGCCTTGGCATATCCACGGATTGAACCTTTTTCCGTAAACTGCCATATCTTCCAGTCTTTGTTATCGGGACCTTGGTCATTGTAGCGTGATATCCAGCATTTGTACTTAGCAAAACGAGAATCTTCACGTAGATATTTATCGCGGAAACGCTCTCTTGTGTAAATAATAGGTCGTACTCCCAACCGTTTCTCCACCCCAGAGAGCCATTTGAAAGTCATATCTTGCACTTGATGCTTGCCATATTTTTCAGCTTGTGCATCCACCTCTACATCAAGTGCAGGCGGCAAATCTCCTTCATTCCATGTGACTGTCTCCAAGAAATTCTTTATTTGAGCATCAATATCCGCACTAAGGTGCAGAAAATGGTACGCCCCCTTCACAATGCCATGTCGCTCGGCATTTTGTGAATGCCTTGTATATGCCTCGTCCTTGACAGTGGCACCCTCAGTTGCTTTGATATATACGAACATCACTGGCTGCATATACGTTGTTTGTTTTGGATTACCCGAATACACGTTGCCCTTGTTGTCGCAATACATTGCCAAATTGTCCCAATCAATTTCATTTTGATAGTGCGATATATCCAAACCATATACGCTGCCCCCGACACGATATTCCATACCATCGACATTTTGCAATATTCCATTTTTATATATGCCGAAGTCGATGCTTTTATCAAGTTTTATCGAACGCCCTAATCCTTCCTTCGCATTGGCACACCAGTTTCCTATGTAAGTTTGGGTTATCATATGCTCATCTACACCCTGTTTTCTTTTTCTGTGTATAAAGTCTTCAGTATATGATATCGTACCAAAACCATTGTTGCGAAGTTGCCTATCAAAGTTTCCACTATATACTGATGATGGCGTCGTTCGTGTTCCATACGGCAAGCTATCATTCTGCCAGTTGCCTTCATACACAGAACCATCCTTTGTCGTGAGCCTACCATATCCTTGACGCAATTTAGTCCTTGCTGAAATATTTCCTTCATAGATGGAACCATCCGCTAATTCCAGCTTGGTTTCTATGAGTTCCATCGTATCTGCAATATTTGCAAGATTGTCATTTTTCTCTATATTCCCAAATGGCGATGGCAACAACCATCCGACAAGAAAGGCACATCCGACCATACTGCCAATCAGAATATTTTGTTTATGGCCTTTCACCCAATCCTGCAACTGCATTCTTGTAAAATTCATCCTCGTCATAAGACCCGTCTACTATTTTATGGAAAGAATGTATTAGTAACTAACGTTCTTGTATTTTAGAAAAATTCTCATCCCTTAGTTTCTCGACATTCTTTCTTTTTCTTGAATAAAAGTTATCGTCAAAATTCGATTCCTTACTGCTTGAATGTTTTTTATTCAATTCTGTGAGTTTTTCTTTGGCATTCGCTATTAGACGCTCAACTTCTTCTTGTATTTCTCTATAAGTGGAAGCTCTATTTGATGTTCCATTTGTATCTTGTTCTGAAGATAGGTATGTAGAAGATATATTATTCATAACACGAGAATCGACAAATAATATAGGCCATCTTTTGTATTTCTCAATTTCTCTTATATCTGCGTATGTATATTTTGATTCCATGATACGATTCACCGAAACATCAATTTTTGATTTGATATCTTGGATACGTTGATTAGCCGTCTTATTGGAATCCACCTCCAAGGTCGCTTTTAAGAGCAATACAGAATCTATGAGTGTTGATTTCTCATTCTCAATTTGACTGATTTTATCTGTATAATCACTTACTAAAGAATTTGTTTCCTCTGAATTTTTGTGGCTTTGCAATACCAACAATAGAACCATTACCATAGCCATACAAAATATAGCCAAAACAGATTTCTTGTTGTCTTTTAATGATTTTGAAACCTTATACTTTAGCGTTGGTGTTAAAATTATGGGGACTTCAATTATTCCTTCTGCTTTTATATCAAATGTAGTTGTATATGTTTTGTACTGATTAGAAGTTATTGTCAATGTATAATTGCCAGCTCTTAATTTGTTAACTTGGTGAGGTATATTTATCTTTTCAACTTTAGTTTGCTTGTCGCTTTTCGATGGGCGTAAGTCCATGTCAAACATAGTTCCATCATATTGAATATTTCGGTCGACAATACGCATGCTACCCAAAACTATCTTTTTTACTATGACCAACAGTTCTTTTCTTTCAAGAATATATTTTACAGAAGCCACCTCATAAGTGTCATCTGTAATCGTTATTTTTGTTTGGTCAATTAGTTTTATAGCTTCCCCGATAAAGGTCGCAAATAATGTTTCTCCAACTAATTTTTCTCTTCCTGATGGTACAACTTTTGCAAATTTTCCCATACCAGACAAAGGATTTCCTTTGTCATCCACAAAGTTCACTTTTACAGTAAGACTTTCAGGCTTCAAAGGCAAGTCTATTTTTATAAAGTTGTTTTCTTTATATATAGACACATTCCATGCTTCTATATTGTCTGATATTTTGCCCTTTACTAAAAAAGGTTCGTAATATTCTTTGTGACATAGATATTCTATCTTTTCAGATAGTGAATTTACAACTATTTGATTCCCATCAGGGAACTTTACCTTATACGCCATATATGATTACCTTTTCGCCTCAATAAATTAGAACTTAATCCGTCTCTCCATACATATTGCTACCGATCTCGCTTGCTTTACAGAAATAATACAGCAGAATAAATCCTCCAATATAAGGAATACAACATATAAAGTAAAAATAGCCGCTTTTACCAACATCGTGCAGTCTTCTTACAGACACAGACAGCCCCGGGATAATCGTTGCTGTTAAATATATAAATGCAGCAATGCACAATATTGGACTTATGACATCATGGTCAATAGCAAAAGCCAATAATACAGGAATAAAGAATATCAGATTATTGAATAGTGCGAAATACCAATATTCCGAACGTGATGCACGTCCTTCAAACTTTGCATATTTTTTGAAACATGTCTTTACTGCCCACATCATATTCCTATTCGTTACATGTTCTTCGTGGGACTGTCTGATATCTGGTATGTCGTGCTGCTTAGGTATTTTATCAACCTCTATGTTTTTCACTTGCGTTTTTTTTACGAATGCTAAAGATTCTTGCCGAGGATTTAATGTAACACCATTATCGTTAGATGTATGTATTGTTCCTTCTGCTATCTTTTCAATCTCATGTAATCGAGAGCCACATTTCTTGCAGAATTTTGCTTCATCATTCTCTATCTTGAAGCCGCATTTTGGACATATTCTCATAATTATTGTATTTTAATTTTTAGAATGTTCTTTGTTTCTTTTACTTCAGGCATTTCTGTTGTATATGTTTGTGGGGCTTTACCCTCTTGGAATACAACAACCTTACATATTCCAGAGCCTACGACACCCGTGGGTTTTGATAGTTGATAATATACGAGTTGAATTGTATATTCACATTTGGGTGGTCTTGCCCAATAAATATTCTCAGCAGACCCTTGATTTAAAGAAAAAGGCACAATAAAGTGCCCCATTTTCTACCTAATCTGAAGATTCTCCACGTAATATTGACTCCCAGAAGAGATGTTTATTCGTTTTACCGATGATGGTAATGCAGGATAAACCTCGAAGAACTCGTGGTCTTTGTTGTCTTGAACGATAGTTCTATTTCCTTCGAAGCCAATGCTTGAATTCTGAAGATAGTATTTGCGACCTGTATCAGCATCTTGAATATACTCATCTTGGCTACTATTAACATATGTACCCTTTGTGGTTGGAGTAACAACTTTCTTGATTACAGTTTGAGTAGGTAAAATCTGGATTCCTGTTGCACGCCATTTGTGATCAGAAGTAACAATCGTCTCACCACCAGAAATATTTTGAATACCATTGTTGTCTAATGTTATGTTGTTTACAATCCACCCCTCTGTGCTTGATTCATAGAAATCAAGTGTCTTTGTAGTCTTAGGTATCTCTGGGAAATATAACTTAAAAGTCAATGAGACATTGTTAGCCGATTGATAGTTTGGATAGTCTGTATGACTTGGAGAATAAGCAATACCTTCTGCACGCTTTAGTGAATACTTCTTTCCATTTGCCATAATATAGGCATTCTTATTCATAGAGCACCACTGATACTGACCACCATTATAGGAAATGAACTCTAACACAGTATTTTCCCCCTCCCAATATACTTTAGAAACAAAGAGTTTTTTATCACTTGCTGTTGAATGATGTGGGAAAATATAAGTGTCAGCTTTTCCGAACGTACCATTTGAGGTGGAGGAAGGAGTAGAAGAGTTTGTCTGATTGAGCTTTTCATACTCTCCATTGAATCCTTCAACAGAGGTCTTTATTGCTTTTATCATAGAAGGAAGAACCGATGTGAATGGTTTTGACTCCTTCAAATACATTTCACAATCGAACACTAAAACATTGTCTCTGCAATCACAAAAAACAGGCATACCACCAGCGGCATTTAATGCAGCTCTACGTGCAATATCTTCTTTGTATGATTCTGGAAGGTTAAAATAAGCACCTATTGTTACATACATGGGATCTTTATCATCCGCACTAATCTGTACTATGTAGTTTATTTCTCTGGATGTGAATCGGATGACTTCTCCACCATCATCTTGAAGATTTGTACCAACCTTCTTGATTGCATTATAGATTTCTTGCTTAACCTGTTTCTGAACATTGCTCAATGTTTGTGCCGAGATGGCACAAACATTGAACAAGCTAAGTATGCATAATAAAACCTTTTTCATAAACTATATTATTTATCTTCTCAACATCTTAACTGCATCCAGAGATCCCTTATCTCCATATTTTGCAGCTTGCTCTGTATAATAGGAAGCCAGGCTTTGGTCAACTTCCGTACCTCTTCCAAAACGGTAGCACGCACCTATCTTACGATAGACATCTGCCAATAAACCTTCATTTATAGAACTTGCATCCTTTACTGCTACAGACAAATATTTAAAAGCTTTATTATAATCCTTTTCAACTAATGGTTCTCCATCATAATAAAAAGTTCCTAAAACTGCACAAGCAAAAGAATATCCATTGTCAGCTGCTTTAGTCATATATTCCAAAGCCTTACTATTTTCCTGATGAAGAATTTCGCCTACCAAATACTCATATCCTAACGAATATAATGCATTGTCATAATCATTATCTGCTGCTTGACGCAAATATTGAATTGCTTCTTGTGTATCTTTGCTTACACCGTCTCCACCTTCTTTCAGGATGAAGTATAGACGATGCATAGAATAGTTGTTTCCTTGTTCTGCAGCTTGCTTGTAATATGAGACAGCATTAGAGAGACTTTTGGTAACACCATATCCATTTTCATAACACATTGCTAAACCAGATTGCGCAGAAGAATAGCCTGCGTCTGCAGCTTCTTTGAAAAGCTGAAAAGCTTTTGGCTCATCTTCAGTCACACCTAAGCCATATAAATACATATTTGCTAATTGTGCATATGCATTTCCATAACCAGCATTTACTGCTTTTTGATACCATTGGAAAGCTGAATTATTGTCAATATCCATGCCTAAGCCATAATAATACATATCACCAAGCATTTTCATTGCATTTGGCACCTTGCGTTCTGCAGCAACAGACAAATATTTATATGCTTGAGAAAAATCGCGCTCTGCACCATAGCCATTAAGATAAATCATACCAGCTTCACTCAAAGCTCTAGTATTGCCTAATTGAGCAGCTTGAGTAATGAGTTCTGTGGATTTTTGAAGATCTTCTTTTAATCCACCCATTCCTTCTCTATATGCAAAACCAAGTTCTAGAATTGCTTCTGCGTTATTTTGCTCTGCGGCTGCCTGTATTGATTCAACGCCTAATGTTGCATTTTGATCTATATTGTAATCTTCACTACCATGCAAATACAATAGACCCAATTCTAACATAGCGTCATCGTCACCATTACCTGCTGCTTCCTTCAAGAATCTTAGATACATGGCCTTATCAGCATTAACATAAATACCACTTTTATACATTTGACTTATATAATAAGTAGCACTAGCATCTTTTTGTTTATGCGCTTTGTTTAACAATGTCCACGCTTGCTGGTAATCTTTTAAAACGCCAACACCATACAAATAGCATAAGCCAAGGTCTTTTTGGGCAGGTGCATAATTCTTTTTTACGGCTTTTGTTAACCATGTTGTTGCAAGATTATAGTCCTGAGCAACGCCGCCATTACCGTTAATGTAGCACTGTGCCAAGTTATACATGGCTTCTTTATCACCCTTTTCTGCGTATTTCTGGTAGAAAGACGCATCCTGTGCGTTTGCGCTGATGGTAACAACCATCATGAGCAAAAGAGAAAGTAGATATTTCATAAGTATAAAAGATTTTTAATCGTAATAACCAAGATTATCAAGAGTTGTAATGATTGCCCGTGCTCCGCTTTGACCAGCAGCTTTTGCCTTTTTTGCGTAGCGGTCAGCATCATCATACTCATTGTTATTCAAATAATACTTTGCCAATGGCACATAAGCTGGAGCATAGCCTTCGTTAGCAAGAACCTGTACTTGCTTATAATCACCTTTGGCTAAAGCAACACTCAACTTGTTCTTCTGAGAATCTTCTGTCTTCTCAGTTTCAGCAGCAGGTTGAGTTGCTACAGGCTGTTGCTCAACAACTGTTTCGGTTGCTGGTGTTTGTGTTTGCTCTCTCTGAGTCTCTCTTCTTGCAGACTCCGTAGTTCTTGCAGGACTTTGAGTTTCCTGTGGTTTCTCTACGACCTCAGTCTTTGTGGCTGTAGCCTCAATTTCTTCATCACTACCAGAGAAAGCAAAGAAAAGAATTAAGAACAGAGCAACGATAGCAACTGCAATTACTCCGATTTTTGCAATAGGAGTTTCACTCTTTGGGGATTTCGGAGTTGATGAAGCTGGATCTTTTATTGGATCTCCCAACCAGATGCCGCCATCATTCTTTCCGTACAAGTCGGTTCCGCATTCTTTGCAGAATCTTACGTTGTCATTTTGGATTACCTTTCCACATTTTGGGCAAGTTTTCATATGTTATTCTATATTTATTAAGACGATATTTTTTAACTCATTCAATGTTGCCATGTTCACGTTGTATGCTACAGGTTCTTTACCTTCTTGGAATACAACAACTGTACATGTTCCTGATTCGGATTTACCAGATTGAGACTTTCCGTAATAGTTAAGTGCTACAATATACTGTCCCCTTGGTGGCTCATTCCAGTATATGTTTTCTGCAGCACCATTGCCGCCTTCACGATTATCTACGTCAAGGTAACCTCCTGTTGATAAGTCCTGTTTATCTTTGTAGTAAATCACCTTACCATTAGGCTGCTTCACGTGCAAATCAATATCAGCATGAAAGTTCCAAAGCAATGTAACTTTTAGAGCACCAGTAGAACCGATAGACTCAGCCTGTCTCACAACTTCTGTTGCAGTTGAATCTATTTCAACTTCATCTTCTGGAGTCGGTGCAGCAATTGAATCAATTAATGGCGTAGGTGGTGGAGTTTCCGTAGATTGCTCTCTACTACAACCATTGCAATTATTCAATAGCAACAATATGATCAATATTGGATATATCAATCCAAGAATAGTTTTCAATGACTTCATAGCTCATTTATAATTGCAAAATGAATACTCGGTATAATACATCCATCGCTAACTGAAGAAATAGAAAGACTGGAACACAAATAAGAAACATCTTATGCATAGTCTTATGTTTGAAGAGTATCATTGCACACAATGCCCCAAATGCGCCACCCAAGAATGAGAACAGCAGTAGAATAAACTCAGGGATACGAGTTTTTTGATAGACAGCTAAATGTTTATCCCATCCATATAAAGCGAAAGTGAGCAAGCTCATCGCATATATTACAAACAAATCATAATAGATTTCCATACTTTTCGAGTTTTTGTTATTGATATATGCCTACAAATGTTCCTGCAAAGATTGCTGCTAATACAGGCCATAGATAGAATACGGCAGCAATAGATGCCAAGACGAGAAGAATTTGCAGAAGAATATTCAACCACGAAGTGGTATTCTTTTCTTGCAAAAGATACTCGTTCTCATTCTTGTCAAGTGTGAATGTAAATGGATCGTATGTCTTTGCTCCACCTTGAATTGAAACAGAGATTGGCTTTTCCTCTTTGAAAGTATCAGCTCCTAAATACGTGTCACCATTCTCATCGAGAGTAGCAAGAACATCATTAGTTCCTTCCTGTAAGAAGCGAACACGGTCACATCTGATAGGCTTACCTTCTGTATCACGAAGCATCACCTTTATTTTAATATCTTCTTCCTTTGGCTCGTATGGAACATGGAATACATATTCTGGTTGCTCAGATTTCAGTTCATAATCTGCTGAATTGGTCGGATTGAGTCCATCAGTCACCTTCATAGTCTTGCCCTCTTCCATTTCTGGAAGTTGTACAATACCATTTTCGTCAGAGATATACTCCTTTGTTACTCCATTATATTCAACAGATATAGGATATTTGTTGCCAATGAAACCATTACCCCCTTCGATTCGGATATATGGTGAGAACTTAATAGGTTCTACAGGAGGTTCTGGATGAGCGGTTGTCTTTTCGAAATGGAAAACATTGACAGCAGTTTCCTGAAGTACTTTTGATTGTGACTCGTAATCAGGAACAGAAATGGTACAAGAATCTCCTGCAACCACATCAACACGTTGTGTGAACAAGCCACGCTCATTTGTAACTCCTGTGTACTGATTGCCAGAATAGGAAATTGTAACAAACTTGCCAACAGCAGGTTTGCTGTCCTCAATTACAGAAACTTCAATATCAGTTTTCACTTCCTCTACTGGAGTTTCAAAGACAAACTCTATTGTATTTGTTCCTGCTGATATTGGCTCTGATAGTGATTGGTCACGCAACGTAGCAATTACTTGTTCGTTGTCATGTAAAGGGAGTTGGATTACCGCAGAACCATTTGCATCTGTTGATGCCTCGTAGTTTTTGCCGCAATACTGGATAGAAACCTTCTCTCCAATTACAGGATTAGCATCAACTGTTGCTTTTACATGTAGAGTTGTGTAGATGGTTACGTCAAAATCGTAGTCTTCACGTCCTTCTTCAACAACTAAACGGAAGTCTTTCCCTGTTACGAAGTCCTTCAACAATAACTCATTTTGAGTAAGGTTATTGAAATGATATTGACCAGTTTTATCTGTCTTGAACTTCTTGACTTGTGTAGGTATCTGCACTCCGAACTCATACATAGGTTGCTTTTCACCATCGTATGAAAACGATATGTTAACAGGAGTATTTCTTTTCAAATCTCCTTCATCAGGACCTCCTTTAACTCTTACCGGCTTCTTAAATCCCCAACCAGTAACAAGGATTTTTACCTCTCCTTCGTCATCATTATAATATATATAACTATCATCAGGAATGGTAAAGAGTTGCTCTGCAGTATTACTTCCTATTAAAGAGGCAATATCTTTCTTGGTTTGTATTAAAGCGTCTTGAACAACACTTCTCTCAAAATCGCTGGCAGCAACCATTTGATTCCATTGACAGCGAGTATCTGACCAAAGATAATAGCCATTACCTATATTGATTTTGGCAAAAGGATTGTCTTGACCAAGTTTTTTGGACAAGGTCTTGAACAGTTCTGAAAGATCCTTCTGAACAACCTTATGTACTTCATTTACTGACGACTTTCTTTCCATATTATTCTTATGTCAAGTTCGTTAATTTGAGTAACCAAGAATCTCTGCTTCAATTGCAGGATGACTCATAGGATTTGCTTTTATCGCTTTGATATAATCGTTATAAGTTTTATTCAAATATGGCACTTGAGAAATCTCAGAGTCAATTCTTCCCTGTAGGTTGTCCTTTGACATTATTCGTCGCAAGTCATCATTCAGATCATCCTTTGAATAGCTTGTTACACCTGCACGATTCTTGTTGAGTTTCTGAATAAACTCCTTGAATACAGTCATGCCTGGTTCAAAGTGTGAGAGCACACCTCTTACATGACTAATCTCATCACGCTGAACAGCATTCACGTTGCTAAGACGAGTCAAACGATCTAAGATACTTTTCAATTCACCTTTGTTTAATTTTGAATTAGCAATGCGAATTGCGTCATCATAAGTACGTTTGTTTTTAAGAACATCGTCAGTTTTAGCTATCAGCGCATTAATCTTTTGGTCAGTTGAATATTTGCTGCATTTTGTTTTAATAGCAATCAGTTCTTCAACACTTAACAGAGAGAAAGGCTTTTCTAATGTACCCTTGCTCTCATCAAGCAGCTGCTTACTGACATTATTTTTAATAGTCTCCAATTCTGCCACATTGCCATTTAACTGGCTGATTTGTGCTTCAACTGAAGAAATCTGTGCAATTAAGTTTGTGTTATTCTTCGACAAAGATGCAATTTGAGACTCCAATTGCTTTTGCTTATTTAGGAGCTTTTGCAACTTTTGATAGTTCGGACTACTTAACAACTTGGAATGCTCTGCTTTTTTTTCATCGAGTTCTTTTATTTTTGCACCTGACTTTTTTGTCAGCTTAGAACAGTCTGAACCGGTAATGGCTACAAGTTCCTTTTTGCGATTTTTCAAATTCTGCAACACATCGTTCAAGGAATCTTGTCGAGCAAGTTCCTTTTTGTACAACGCCTCATAGTCTGTTTCCGCTTGCGCAAAAGCATCATTGCAACTGAAGGCAAGTAGCATAACGAGTAATATATTTCTTATTTTCATATCTATTCGTTTTTCAATTGCATGATTAATGTTTCTGTTTCAGTAGGTGCTGTAAAAGGATCAGCCTGCAGTTCATTCCAATACTTCTGGCAAAGTGCTTTAAGAGTTGGAATCATATCGAAGTAACGCTTCCAATTCTCGACATCTTCTGGTGCATCAGAAATAACTATAGAACGCATGGCATCAATACAAGCTGGCTCATTACCCTGATATTGTTCGCGAACCTTGCTTTCATTTACGGCTTTTACAATATTTTGTAATACCGAAATTCCATTGCCATATCGAGAAAGTTTGATGTCAAGCGTGTCAATCTCAGAATATTGTGCTTCTGAGAGTTTTACAATACCCTTACGAGGGTCATCCTTCTTTATGTCAAGTAACTCATAGAGTTTATCACGAGTTTTATCTATTATATCACTATTGAGTTTCTCATTTAAAAGATTCTCTGCCAAATCATATAGCTTCTTGTTATTCTTACATGCGTTTAATCGCGCTTTGAAATCTGCAAAGTCTGGCAACTTTGTGAATGATCTCATCTTAGATTCTATCTCATCGAGAACTGTTATCGTAATTTCTGAATAAGGTTTTGTTAGCACCTCCTTGTATTGAGCATACATCTGTTCATCTTTAATGGCAGAATATGCGCCCATACTAGAAATGTTACTTTTCAGACTCGCCAACGAAGATTCTTTTTGCTGACGCACTGCTGCCAATTCTTTCTTGCGAGTTTGCAGTTTCTCTGCAACACAATTTAAGGAGTCAACCTTTTGCTGAACAGTAACCACCTTTTTGTTATCAACATCCCCTTTTAGTTCGTTACATAGATTGGTTATGGAGTCAATCTGAACATCAAGGCGCGACTGCTCTGATCCAAACTTAATAATAGCTTGATACAAAGCTGTTGTATCAGCAAGTAGAGCTTGTATTTCTTTCTCTATCTGCCGATTACAATTAACAAGTTCTTCCCAAGACTCCTTCTGTGCACTTGCTGGAGTACTAGCAAGACACAGAAAAAGTACAAGTAATGATTTAAGAATCTTAGTTGTTTTCATTAGATTCATTCCTGTCTACGTCATCTGCAAATGAATTGCAGAAATTGTTTAAATAGTTATTTGAAGAAGGAGCCTCGTTATTGAACTTATTACGAGCATCTCGTAATTCAATCAATTGGCTTCTTGTGCGTGAGGATTGCTCAATATTACGATAGTGGTTTACGATGTCACTTGCAAGATCGTTGTAGAAACGAGTCCTTGCATTAGCTAGTTTAGAAGGAATCGCATTCAAAGCATCCTTTATGTCCTTGATGTTTGCAAGATACTGCTTGTAATTCGCATCATTCTGCATCGAGTTCTTCTCTGATAACATCGAGTTACTGTAGCTTGAAAACGACCTCCATGATGTTCCGTCAAAACCAGGAGTTAATCCGATACCCTTGTGAGCAAGTGCGTAGGCCTTCTTGTATGTACCGTTTACTGAGTTAATCTTCTGGACATTTGGATTAGACTTGGCGTTTTCATCTTCAGCCTGAATCTTGCCTAATGCCTTGATATAGTTTTCTATAGTTGCTTTTTTACAAGACTCTGAAGCCCATTGCTGGAAGATTTTTTCATAAACCACCTCTACAGCAGTATTAGTATTCAAATCTTTTAATGGTGCAACATTATAATCTAAACTAAGCTGTCTAACCATATCACAGTGTGCGTTAAACAAGCTATCAGACCAATCGCCTTTGTCCTTCCAGTCGTTCTCAAACTGAGTACGATATGTCTGGTATGTGTCATCAGATGGTTCTTCCAAACCTGTACCACCTCCTCCACCAATAAGATAGAATGCTCCGACAACGCCACCCAAAATGATGACGAAAACTAATATTAATTTAAGTATTTTCATATCGATCATCTTTCTCTACGGTTTCTATTATTATCTTTTACATGTATTATTGCTTTATGGGAGTTTAGTTCAGCCTCAGTTTCAAACCACACACCAGGTCCACATTCAGAACACTCAAAATGGTGCTTTTTTCTTTTATGTTGAGTCAGTGCATACTTATCTGCAAACTTTTGATTACAAAGATTGCAAATTTGTGGACTATGAGCATCCTTGATATGTTGATTCAGTTTTGCTCGTGTAGTGAAAGTCTTCCTACATGTTTTGCAATCAAAGCTAACTGCAGGATGAACAGAAGCTTTGTGAGCAGCCAATTTACTATTTGAATCAAACATTTCATCACATTCATTACATCTTACCTTATGAGAACAAGTTTCCTTATGAGCTTCTAATTCTGAATAATTAGGAAACTCCTTTCCACAGTTGTCACATTGAACCTTGATATTATTTATAGAATCCACCTTTGCTTCTCCACCAGACACATCGCCACCACCAGGATGAATTGATGAGTTGTGACTATTAAGTTCATCCTGAGAATCGAACTCCATATTACATATATTGCAGCGTACAGAGTCTTTCTGTTCATCAGAAGTACCCAAATAATTTTTAGCGACAAATGTACCTATAGCTGCACCGAGTAAGAGATTCAACAACATAAGAAGAGAAATCACAATTCCTCTTGAATGTTTGCTAAAGAAGCCG
>ULNA01023711.1_pt1 | contig 21437 bp, 41 predicted proteins | sample 1951801 | NCBI WGS metagenome assembly ULNA01 (sample SAMEA4835565, study PRJEB28245) | human gut metagenome | biome: gut microbiome; material: fecal sample | place: Denmark | collected 2008
AGCGTGGTTGCTGTGGCGGCAGGCAAGGTGTAGGGCGTAGTACCAACGGCCAATGGTCCAAATGCCATTAAAAGGTCCTCCCTTATGATGTAATAATATGCAGCCAATGCCGCCGTGGGGATATGCTTTGCCCGCAAACGGAGCACACCGGACAGACTTTCAGAGCTAGAGAGAAAACATGCTGTTTCTGCGACATTTTGACCTGCCGGAGTAATTTCGACTGCCACTACATCATTCTCCGTCAGACCAGAGACAGGAAGATCCACATAATATGGATAACCGTAATTCCCGTCTTGCTGCCAGCCTGTGGTCGGGATAGTGAAAGCAATAAGCGTAACCTTATCTGCCTTGGCCTTGTCCAATGCCGAAACCACACCAGACACGGTGACCGTCAGCGTGCTCAATTCCTGCAGCACTCGCTCCGAAACATCCCGCAGGCCGGCCAGGATGGTCTGAAAGCTACTCATTGATTACGCCTCCGCAAATACCTCGTCCAGCATGGCCTTCACTTCGGCGGAAGTTGCCAGAACCAGACCATCAAGTTTGGTCTTATCGGCGGCAGACATCAGACCTGCGTTGGTAGCAGTGGCCTCGCCATAGGAAACGAGGGGCTGCCAGGTGCCATCGCCACGCAGGAACTTACCCTGTGCCCCGGCAGGAGGTGCGGGTACCAGACCGTTTGTGCCAGCAGCAGAAGACGTTGCACCGCTCATGGGAGAATAGGTAGTATTGGTGCCAGGAATGCCCAGACCCGTAATATCCGCCTTCGTCACCGGCGCAACTTCGGTAACATGACCGGAGGCATCCACCGTCACCTTGTACAGGCCGCTGCTTCGTGCCGTATAAGTCGGATGGGTGTACTTGTTTGCACCCTCGGCGATTCCGGCCAGCTTGGTACCCTCAGCATCGGTCATCAGACGCTTGCCGTTTTCTTTCTGCATATAACCGCTCAGGTTAACGGTGGTGTCGTCCAACTGCTCCATGGTGTAGCTGCCGTTTGCGCCCTTGATCTTGGCGTAGATGTCGTAGTGCTTGGTCTTGGGGTTCAGCACCAGGTACATCACGTTTTCGGTGGCACTGTCCACACCGGGTACGGTATCAACCTTCTGGAAGCTGGCATGGCCAGTCTTGGCGATGGCCGTCTGAATAGCAGATGCCACCTGTGCGCTGGTCTGCCAAGAGCTATCATTGGTCAGCTGACTGGTCTTGGTGGGCACGGTAATATCCACAGCCTTGGCGTTGACCGCCTGTGCCTGACCATTGACCTTGATAGTCTCGATGACGTTTGCCTGACCACCCTTGTTTTCCAGAGCCTTCATGCGTGCCTTCAGTGCTTCGTCTCTTGCTTTCTGGCGATTTGCCAGGTCCTGAAGGTCACGCAGTTCAGGAATATGCGATAAATCGTAAGTTGCCATTAGTCTTCCTCCTTAAAAATCTCATCCAACATTTCTTTTACTTCTTCGGCACTTGCAACCCGGATGTTGATTCCGGCCACTTCTCTCACAAATGCCTCCCACGCCGGCGTTCCAGGCCGAGGAAGCTGTCCATCTTCTGTTCCACTATTTGCAGCAACAATATACATGAGGTCCGCACTGGTGATCGTCATACCGTCACCATCGGTCCCCTCGAAAGTGCATACGCCCTTTCCTGCATTTTGTGTCACAATATCTGGAACGTCAACGAACCCATCCTTTACCAGGGATGTCCCCAGCGTTTTCCCACATGCAGTATGCCAACAGACCCGCACAGTAAGGTTCTCCCATTCACCACGAGGGTCTATGGCAAGACGGTAAACTCCACGATTTCCGGCGTATCCGAGTGCCAGAGCAATCGTATTATCGGGCGGTTGGGCCGTCCCATTTGAGCGCAGCGTGACCGCAAGGTCTATCATGTCGTCACCCCTTTTGCTTAATATCCGGTTCCAACAAGACAACGGCAATCGTAAGCTCCTTTGCCGGCTTTGTTTTTGACCAGAACTTAAGTGCGCCATCCAACGCCTGACAGGTCTCATACAAGCCTGCTGCAATCGCAGATGGGACATCATCCGGCTCGACAGTTGCGATTGGAACCAGAAATGCCGTGCATTCCGCTTTTTCGAGCGTACAGGAATATGCGGCATCTGTATCACTTTTGTTCCACTCCGTCACAGGGATCCTCACAAGTTGTGAACCAACAATTCCTCCGTTATAGGAGGTTGTGATGCTGTCCAGCAGCCTGCCTACGTTCGTCTCGCTGGTCTTTGCGGCGGCAGCACTGGTGGCAGCTCTCGACTCGCTCTCCTTTGCGGCGGTTGCGCTAGATGCAGCCTCGGCGGCACTGCTATGAGATGTTGCGGCACTGGAATTTGCTTTTGCCGCACTGCCAGCGGCATTTGTCTCGCTGACTTTAGCCGCATCGGCACTGGTTGCCGACTCTGCTGCCGAGTTCTTTGCGTTCTTCTCTGACGACTCCGCAGCGGTTGCGGCTTCGATAGCAGCATTGGCACTGTTAGCAGCATTTGACTCGCTAACTTTAGCAGCTTGCTCACTACTCGAAGCAGCAGTTTGACTGGTCTTTGCCGCATCGGCACTGGTTGCCGCTGCGTCTGCGCTTGTGCCGGACGAATCTGCGTAGGATTTTGCGTTCCGCTCGGCATTGGCGGCTTCAGTAGCACTTCGTGAAGCGGCCGCTGCTGCCTCTTCTGCCCCGGTCACCAGCGTACCGGAATAGATCATCAGGTCATTCTTCAGATGTGTCAGATAATCTACGATCTCCGGTATATCCCCACCTTCGTAGGGTTCCAAACCTTCAAGCACAGTTCCTGAGCCGAGGGTGGTGTGGTAAGCCTTCTGGACGACCCCGTCGACATCCGTCATAAAGCAGTTCACCACGAACAGAACGGTTCCTTTAACCATAGTAGCATCTGCGGCCACGGTCCAGATAAAACAGAAGCTGTCAGTCTCCACGGTCTTTTCCGTTACCGTAAAATAATTGATGTCGCCGTCCGCATTCTGGTAGTTGATCCTGATGCAAAATTCGGACAAGTCAGACCCATGATAAAAGCGATTCATCCGGAACCGCACACGGTTCACATCCTTGTCTCCTTCTACGCCCAGAACAACGCCTCGTTCAGGAACGGTGATGATACGCAAATGCTCGTCAATGATGAACGAAAGCTCGTCATCGCATCCTGCCTGATTTGCTGATTCCAGCAGCTCGTCAATACTAGCCATTCGTTCACTTCCTTTCAAAGATTATCGTTTACAAGCCCTTCCAGACTCACACCATTTCCGATAGTGGTCCCAAATGCCTGTTCGATTTTTCCGTTTGCTCCTCTTTTCACGCAATAGACAGTGAATTGCACGGTGCCTTTGTAGGAGACCACATCTTTTCCCACGATCCACGTGAAGCTGATTGCATCCTCAGTGACCGTTTTGTTCACCGCATCAAAGCCGCCACGCTCATCCTCGGCATTATCGTAAAGAACTTGGATTTCAAAGTCCGAAAGATCGGTTCCACGATAATACCGTGGCATCCGGAACCGGACGAGATTCACGTCTTTGTCTCCCTCTACGCCCAGAACAATGCCTCGTTCGGGAACCGAGATCAGTCGAAAGTCTTTGTCGATCACAAAGCATAGTTCTTCTTCATCCCGATTCGGCTCGACCATGGTTGCCAGAACTTCTTCCACACTCGCCATCACGCCACCTGCTCAACCAACACCGGATTTGTCTTCATCCGGGTCTTGCCGGTCTGACCGATCAGTTGTACTTTAAAGCTTCTGCCGTCGGTCACATCATCGGGCACAGTGCACTCAAAGTCGGCATTCAGCGCAACAGCGTATTCGTCATTGAACACCATGACTTTCTTTGCATAGAGCCAATCATTGTCTCTCAGTTGCACATGGCAGCGCAGATACCCTTTGCTTCCGGCCATGATGCCGGAAAAATCGCCCTGCTTGGAAAGCTTCTGACCTTCCACAGCAAACATCAGTTTCCGCATCCAACTTCCTCCTTATCGCATTCGGTATACAGCCGCCATTCCAGCTCGCTGATCATACTCTTGGTCGCATCCATTACACTACTGGACTGAGGAGGATCGAACAGCAGACGAACTTTCATCGCCACGTAGCTTTTTACAGCTTCAATGTCGGATTTGTTCTTACAGAAATCACTCCAGGTCGCCGTGGCGTCAACGATACCAAAACCCTCCTGCGGTCCTACGCCCATTTGACGAAGGATCATAAGCACGCTGTTAATGTGCATGATAAGGTCGGTATCAAAGGCCGCATACTCCTCGGTCAATCCAAGGAGCTTCTTCACCGAGGTCAGGATACTGTCCATTTTTTGTCACCTCAGTTCGCAATGCACTGGTTATCCCATTTCTTGTAGGCATCCAGGTAGGTCTCGTTCCTGTCGCCGTTGTGGGTGATCTCGTAGTACATGCCGTCTGATACGGTGGTGCTCACCAATGCCTTCCAGTTCTGCAGGGTTTTGCAAAACCACACGATGAACACGTCCTCCATCGTCAGCTTCTTGCCGTCGGTCACGTCCACATGGGCGTTAAAGTAGTCCACCACCAGCTGCTTTGTGCGGTTCATCATAGCTTCGTTGTTCATTTTGTTTTCCTCCTTTTGTTATTCCTCGTGGTCCATTACACCCTCGGCTGCAATGGCTGCATTTGCCCAGAACAATGCCTCGTCCAACTTCGTCAGCGCCAGACTGCGCTCACGGCTCGGCACAATGCACCGCACCATGTGTTCTGCCTCCTGCATCTTCAGCCGCAGGTTCGTGCTGTATGCCGCTTCCGCAACATTAAACTTTCGTACCGGATACATCTCATTTCCTCCAAGGACAGGTATCGCCCGGTCTTCGTTCTGTATACACCGGCTTCAGGATCGCATCATCTCCATAGTGGATGGCTTTGTGGGTGCAGTCGCTCACGCAGATCACGTTTTCCGGGTCCAGCAGTGCGTCCGTGTGCCCCAGTACGTCTTCCTTCGTCAACGGGTTTAAGTGGTGGATAATAATGCGCGGACGGATGGGTTTGCCGCCTCGTATCACCCAGTCCGTGATCTCGTGCTCTGGATGTGCCAGATCGCAGCCCATATCCCGCACAATAATCTTGTCCCGGAACTGCCGCCATTCTCTCGACTGGTAAAAGCTCTGGTTCAGATATCGGTCAAAGCCGAATGTGTCATAGCCCACCGTTCCATGCAACTGCAGGTAATGGAACCGATCATCAAATGTCTGTAAGCGGATGAGCTCTGAGTATCTTTTAAGTGTACTCATCGGGTTCTTCCTCATCCTGCCCGTTGTAGATACGCATTGCCCGGATGGCCTCTGCATACATTTCTTCGGTATTCTTGGCTGCCTGCAGCGCTTCGGTCTTTGCACGCAGGAGCTTGTTTTCTTCTTCCAGTTTTTCTTTTTCCAGCTCGGACTTGAACGTAGCCAGTTTCAGAAAATGTGTCGTCTCTGCTGAAGATGCAGTGCCTTCCCGCAGCCGCTTCTCCACCAGATCCATCGCCAGAGATATCATCTGGTTTTCTCGTGCTTCTGGAGACAACGCCGGCCGCATTCCGACATCCTCGCCAGATGAGACCTTTCTTGTCTTCATGGGTTTTCATTCCTTTCGCAAGGGTTTTGGGCCGAACTGCCCTTGATTCTGTTTTGTTATGGCGGCTTCTACCGCACTTATAGAGCTTTTGTAAGGGCTTATGAGAGCTGCTTGAGAAAATCTGTGAAAACGATGCCTGCAAAGCATTGAAATGAGAAATTTTGTTAAGCAAAAGGAGGTTAAAGTCTGAGAACCCATCATAGGAGGTTGTGTCCACTATCTCATAAGCCCTTACAAAAGCCCTGATTGCTCAGCAATCAAAGCCTTTTATCCCCGGAGATTGATGCTGAGCCTTGGTCTACACCCCAAAGCCCAAATATCAATTTTACCCCCGGGGAAATATCAAAGACCGGCGCGATTTAGGGAGGGGGTGTGTTTTTCGGGACCCCCTCCCCTGTCTAATGAATAGATTTACGCCGCAGTCGTGTCATTTTCTGCATCGGGGAGGGTCTTTTTGACCTTCCGGTACAGGTTTAAAGGATCATCACGAATGATCTGATCGATTGTACGCTCAATTTCATAAGCATTTTCGTTATCCGTGAGCTGATCCGAGGTATAAGAGAGCCGTGCGAGGAGTCCACAGGAGTTATAACCGTGGTCGCAGTCAAAACGATACCACTGATCGAACTGGTCGTGCGGATCGTAAGGATTATCGACCGTAGTAATGAAACAACGAACCATAATTTTCGCTTCCTTTCGACCTTATTTCTTCAGCGCATCATAAATCGTGGATTTCGGAACATTACAGGCTTCAGCAACTTCGGCATAGCTGTAACCCATGTCAAGCATTGCTCGTGCTTTGCTCAATTTGGCATTAGAAAGCGTTGTCGATGCTTTCGGCATTGCGCGTTTGATGATTTCAGAAGAATCAGAACTGTTCAGAAACTTCGTCAACATCGAATCCGAAATTGCATGATTCTGAACAGCTTCCCATTCCTTGTCCGTAAAGACGATCTTAGAGTTCCGACCGCTTGCACCAACAGAATCTCGTGCACGCTGCATCTCAACAGCAGAGATCTTCTTGATCTCTTTCTTGTCGGCTTTGCGATCAAGGCCTTGTGCTTCGATTTTTGCATTGATGTTGGCGTTTGCAATAATCATGGCACGCCGTTCTTTTGGCTTGTTGGCCAGAACTGCCTGATACTTTGCTTTCAAGGACTCAACCTCTGCCGCATACTTCTTGGCCGCTGCCGGATCACGCTGGATGCCCTTCATATTGACGGCTTCCTTGCGTGCCTGATTAGTCAGAGCCTTCAGGCCATTGGCAAAGTCTGCGTACAACTCCTCCTGCTTTGTGCCAGAGGACAAGGTATGGACATCTTTGGTCAGAGAGATGCGGCTTACCTCATCTTCAGCGGTATGTACCTTACCCTTCTCGTCCTTGTAGGTACGGCCGCTCTCCTTGTAGATGAGTTCGCCGGTCTCCTTGTCGATACGCGTGCTGCCACGACGCTCAGGAACACGGACGGTCTGCTTACGGCGGGACAGCAGTGTAGATGCGCCACCGTACTTCGTATTGCCGTCTTCATCCACCCGGATCTGGTACTTCTGCTTCAGCTCCTGGATGCCGTTCTCACGCTCAGACCGCTTGTAGTCCAGGCCATGCTTCTCGGCATCGATGACGACCATGGAATGGCGCACTGCTCGCTCCAGATCTTCCGGCGTTGCACCACGCAAGGTCATGTCCGTAATCAGATTCGAGATGATTCCCATCTCTTTCTGCTTCTCATCCTTCTTCATGAGACGAACATTGTTGGGGTTGCCTTCCGGAACAGAGTAGGCAGTCTTGGGGTCGAAGTTCTTCAGACCAGGAAGCGGATTCGTTGAGTTGATACGAACCTTATCGCTCATCGGGATAGCCATAACAGTATCGCCATCAAAGTCTGCACCAGACAGTCGCTCTGCGACCTTCGCATTGATGCCGATGGCATCCTGAATCGCACCCAGATTGCGCTTGCCGCTGAGGTTCTTGTTATTGACTGTCACAACTGGGATCTCAAATGTGCCCGCATGCGGATAGCGAATCAGTGCAAGCTGCGTTCCGTTCTCGTATGTAGGGCAATAGGCTTCTTTCTCACTGATGTTGTTCAGCGGAAGGATAACCTTCGTTGACTGACCGGGAAATGCAGACGCTTTCAGAGTCATGGACGTGCCTTCACACTGGTCAGCGAAGTCCATCAGCATCTTTTTCTTGACGGTCGGGTTCGTGTAATGCATGATCTCATCGTACTCGGCCTTATAGTCAGCCATAGTGAGGTCAAGCTGGCGTTTGATGAGCGGAACGGGCTGCTTGGACAGGAACTGCGAAGAAACATTCTTCGACATTGTGTCCCAGTCGCCTTCTTCTTTCAGCTTATTGATTGGAGAAAGGTGCTCTTTGCCGTCAGCACCAATATAAGTGCTCTGGCCGTTCGCTTTGATGGCAGCACCAAACGGGTTGTCCGGGTCATCTTTGATGGGCTTGAATACTTTCATCTTGGGCGTACCAGAAGGCTTGTTGGTATTAAAGACGATATCAACGCCATTCGGCAGGTCATCGGAATATACAGCCATGCCCTTCAGGTAGTGGCTGTCATCCACCATGATACGAACCTGCGCATAATGGGAATTGCCCAAATCCAAATCAGGAACACCGCGGCGAATCTCCATAACACCGTCTTTTGCAAGGCCGCCTTCGTCGCCATAGCGCACCGCCACACGATCAGAGCTCATGCTCACAGGACGCTGTAGTTTTTTGAAGCTGTCTCCACCATCGTCGGAATGATAGTCGCCAAGGGACTGAATCTCACTCTGATGCTTGTAGGCATAGCTCTGATCGAACTCAGGCTTGCCCAGAACGGTAATGTTTGTCTGCTGACGAGGATTGATCGGCTGCTTGATGCCGACGCCATAGCGCTTATAGCCGTATTCCGCTTCCAGAATATAAACAGCCTCATCCAGCTTGCCTTCCGAGACGCCAAGCGTAAGGTTGGAACCTTCGGAAATATCAATCATGCCTTTCTTGTCAACTTCCTTCTTCAGGATGTCAGCAATCTTTTCAGCTTGATCTTTCTTGGTTCCAACGCCATTCTGGTACATGGAGCGGACCGTCGATTCGGACATGTTCAGCTTCTGGCCGATTTCAGTCCAGCCTTTGCCGTCTTCTTTCAGTGCACGAATCTGATCCCACTGCAGCGCTTTACGGTCATGGCCGGCTTTGGCTCTTGCCACACGAAACTCGCTGGCTCCCAGCTTGTACTCATCGGGCAGAGTCGCATTGATGGCCTCAAGGATCTCATTTTCACTCATGCCATGAGACTTCAGCTTATCGATTCGAGAAATAAAATCGCCCGAATGCTGGTAAGGCGTCTCGCCACTACCCCAGGGATAACGGCCAGAATGACGCTTGGTGCCGTAATGCTCCAGCGTATCGCCGCCGTATTCAATACCAAAATAGCTCGAAATATCTTTTTCAACTGGATTCATGTCAGCACCCCATCTTCAGCTTTGCAATAATTGGATCAAATTCACGGATCTTCTCCATCACAGCGTTGACATCATCCGCCTCAGGTGTGGTGATAATAATATCATCGGACTGATAGATGCGATTCTCGATCTGAATTTTCTCCGGCTTCACACGATATTCCAGACAGAACAGCGCATCATAAATCAGCAGCTGTTCCATATGCGCCGGAAGCACACCCGTTTTGAGGTCATGTATCCGGAGAATATCATCGCGGAAACAAATCGAGTCTGCTGTCCCAAAGCAATTCTCAGAATAATAGAGCACCTGCTCAGGGGTCATGCGGAATCCAATGGCATCGTTGACATAACTGTTCAACGTCTTCTTCGAGCGCGGCAGCTTCTGGCCAAGAGAAATGCACTTTGCTGCAAACTCGTGCAGTTCGGTGCCTTTCTGCGCAGCCATGAAGCTGGTATAGGCCGCTGCAATTTTCTCGGGATCGTAATTGATCCAATGATACTTACTAGCGCCGAGAAATGCGTGTTGGCCTGTCAGACGCGAATGATCGTTGAAGGTCATCCAAAATCTCCTCCTTATTTTCCGGGTAAATAAACGCAGCGTAGCTCATCCGGTTCATGAGATCAACGTAGTAATCTTGATTCGGACGATGCGGTGCATTTGCAGAGCGTTTGCCTTCAAGCGCTGCCCACTTGTCTCCGCACAAAACCAAGAGATCAGGCATTCCCTGAATCTCGTTTGGATCAATGTGCAGAACAATGCAGCCCGGAAAGCGCTCTTTGAGTTCTCTTACCAGGTTTGTTTTGAATCGGTTCTCCAGCATAAAATCTCCTCCAAAAAGAAAAAGAGCAGCGTGCAAAGACACACTCTCTCCTCTTCATAAAAGAGCATGTATTTTACGCGTTTGTTTTTGTCGGTAGATGTCGGTTTTTGTCGGAAAACTTGCAAAAGAAAAAGACGCAGATTGCTCTGCGTCTTCGTCGTGTTTATTTGAGAATATCAATCCTCATGGGTATGTTCGGCATAGAAATAGTACCAATCCGGAACACCAGCCAGAAGCCGTCTTCCATCATCGTACTCAAACTTACCGTAGTCTTCGTTCAGTTCAAGGTTAGCGGACTCGTATTCATCAAGCTCGATGACCTGATCGATTTCATCCTCCGTTTTCGTGATGTTGCAGGGCGGACAAGCCCAATATCCGGGAACTTCTTCTATCATGTTTCGTCCGCAGGTGCACACCGGAACCTTTGTGTGAATCTCGCGGTACCGGTTCGCATAACAGTGGACAACATTCCCTGCTGCATCAGTGGTGGTCCATTCTTCAAAGCCATTGTCATTGATAAAGCGGTCCATGTAAGCCATCTTTACTACCTCATAAGCATCTAATCGGTGTGTGCATCATTTAAATCAAGTATACAACGCTGGTTGGGTTCTTACAAGATTTTCGCCTTGAACTTTTCGTTAATTTGGGTCGTTTTTCGTCTCTGCCCAAAAGCCCACTTTTATTTTCTACTTATATATATTTTTTTCATTTTTAATAAATAAATAAGAAAAAAAGTGGGCAAGTGGGCAAAATGGCTTTTTCTTCCAAAAATATAACGTATTTACGCAATATTTTATCCAAAATTCGTGCCCACTTTTGGTTTTAAAAGTGGGCAGAAAGTGGGCTTTTGGCCAGAAATTGTGAATATTTTGTGAACAAACGGTCATTTTCGTCTATTCTAGAATAGAATTTCACGTCTCTGACACACAAAACCCAAAACAAAAGTGGGCACGAATTTCAAAAGTGGACAAAAGAAAAAGGCCCTGAATTTTACTCCAGAGCCTTTATTATTTATTCGCCGCGCCATTCCATGATGATATTTGACGGATGACTGTAATAGTCTTTATTTTTCCCTTCAGTTTGAAAGGTAATACTAGCATATCCCTTTGCTGCATAATAGCGGTAGGAGTCGACATAGCCCTCCATGATAAGGTCTCCACCCGGAGTATAAAGCCAGGCATAATATGGAGATTGTTTTCCAGGATCGCAGAAGAACCCGTTATCCTCCAGCATTCCCCAAGATGTTATCGTCCCGTTTGTCGCTTCATCCAAAATGTCCATGGTTTCCGCATAACAAGGAACTGCCACGGAAAACATTAGGAGCGCTGCGATTACGGTCACCATAATATTCTTTTTCATCAAACGTCCCTCCTTTTTGTCTAAAAATAACATAAATTCTAACTGCTGTCAATGCCAATTTTCATCAGTTATTCCTCCAAACCCATCAAATATTCCGCACTCCGATAGACAAAATATCGCGGTGCAGGCGGTCGAACAAGCGCTTTTCTCGTGACATCTTCCATGCCAGATTGCTTTGTCCGCCACCCAATCGAGATGCAATGCCGGATATTCCGCTCCATTCTTTCTGGATTTGCCGCGTATTTTTTCCCGAGTTGTTCGTAATAAATGTACATGTGCGCCGGCTGTTCATCCTCCAGCAAAGCATCCGTGACCATGTCGATCAGCTCACCAAGCGGATTAAATCCCATCAGCCATGGTTCAATGCCGACGCTTTTCAGATAATCATATGTTCGAGGTCGCATCAAATCACCACCTCACAGATGAATCACACAGGCCGTCAGAGCCGAGCAGCCAAGCATGACAATGATCCAGAAAATATCTTTCGGATGCACAATGATATGTACTTCTCCATCGATTTTCCTGAGATGAGTGCCGATTTTAAATCCCATACTGAGTCCATGCCAGTAGAGACAGCACATCAAAGCAAAGAGTAGAAATCTCATCATGTGGGCATCTCCAATCCTTCTCGGATGTCGTTTTTGATATACTCAGTCTCGCCAAGGGTCTTACGCCACTGAATAATTGCCCTATCCAAAGCAGCTTTTGATACACCGTCATTCCTTGCAAAGATTAGTGACTGAGAATATGACCAACTCCCATCGACATAACGTCCTGCCAAAATATTAGCAGCATCGGCCTCGTCAATCTTCATGAACGAACCTCCACGTCCGGCAGAATATCCGTATGGAAATAGAACTTGTAGTGGTACGGATCAGTATGGGTGCCGGTAATATCCTCAACAACATACATCGTGTATTCATTCAAATACACATAGTTCTTCTTGTATTCGTTCGGGCCGGTCTTCACGGTGCAAACCAATTCGCTATGGCCGTTGTTTGAGATGGACATAGCACCTTCCATCTCAAGAACAACTTTGTCCGTGCGAGCGTTGTAGACAGTGATTCGCCGCTCCGCTTCAAAGTAGTCAGCCTGTTTCGAGAGGTTCTGGTTCACCTTGTCGGCTTCAGAGCACCCGCACAGGCACCCCGCCAGCATCATCAGACATACAAAGGCACAAATAATACGGTTTTTCATTGTTACTTCACCTCAATATCAAATAAACCAGAAGCAAGAGCCATCCGATATATATGATGGTTCTCTGCTTTTCTTCGCTAATGTTCTCAGCGAAAGACATTCCAATGGCAATGGCCTGAAAAATAATGCTTATAAGCAGCACAGTTCGCATTACTTCACTGCACTTCCTTTCCGTGTCTGTTCATCCTTCGGCCAGTACGTGTAAATATCATCGAACACCACCGGGATCTTGCTCTGCAGCTCCTTCAGCAGCGGGCACATCAGCTCACGCATCTGAGGATGGGCCGCCACAGGAGTACGCAACTTGAAGATGTTGCGCCACTCACGGTAGTTGGCAGTTACCGCAATCTCGGTCTTCAGGCACAGGGGCAGGACGCAACGAGCCTGTTCGGGACGCATACCAGCCCGAATCATAGCCATGTAATTCTTTTCAGCTTCTTCGCAGGTGCTTATCCACGATCTGTACTTTACAGCATAGGTCGGGTCTTCAGGCATTCTGCGAGTGGGAATATAAGAGGGCAGGATAAAGCTCAGCTCTCCACCAAACTTCTCCCCAGCGTAGTTGCAGTACCGGGTGCTCTCCTGCGCAAAGCTCGCAATGCGGTGCCGCACCAGTTCATTCGCAATGGCCCGGTCACAGGTAAACAGCACGCTCAGCTGAGAATGCTCCAGCATCGCCTCATGCCCCTGTTTCACCAGAAAGCGCACCAGCTTCTTCGCCGACTCACCGTCCGGCGTGATCTTGTCCTCGCTCTTGTAACAGACCCGCGCCACTCGCTCGATCTGCTGCAGCTCCTTAATGCCACCCTCAGAAATATCAGTTAGGATTTCGTACTTAGGTTCAACGATTTTCATAATTAGTTCTCCTTTTCAAAATTTAGTGAATCATATACATAGCCCATAGGCCAATTCAAGCGTTCCAACCAGCACGGATAATAGCGAAACGGAAGTTCCAATCCGAACCAGTTTGCGTTCAGAATCATAGCTTCTTCTCTTATAATAAGCGCGAGATGGAACCTGAAATATTTTCTTGATGCAGATTCCACACGATAAAGTTCGAGTCCGCGCCAGTTCATAAGTCAGCTATCCTTTCTACCTCGGGATCTCGCAAAATAGAGTCCCACTCTTTAATAAAGTGTTTCAAATCCGAGTCATCGACAACCGGTTTCATCGTTTCTATATCATAGCTCATAACAACACTCCCGGTTCTATAAAATACAAGTCCACATTTAGGGCAGATAATTTTGTAATCAATCTTAAGTGTGCCACCACTCTGGCAAGTTCCACTGGCAGCCAATTTCACTTTTTTATAGCAAACCGGACAACATCTCATTAAAAATCCTCCACGTCGGATAGCTTCTGTCGTCCATATCATTCTCACCTCACACCAAAATCCTGAACAGCGTAAACCAAATCACCTTCAGCGTAACCACAACGATGATCAGCCACGCGCAGATAACTATGGTCATAGCCAGCATATGGCCGAGGAACACTCCGAGCTTCGTCCAAATATCATTCATTTCCATCAACCCTTTCAAAGCCCGCAAAGTCTCCAAAGCCGATATTCCCATGTTCGCAGTGATGAACCGGTTTATATTTTTCCAATTCAGGTACATGATTTAGGGCATCTCCTAACCCCACATAGCATAAACCATCATTGAATTTTTCCCCACACAAACTGCATTTGTAGGCTGAAAAATAGAATGTTGTCATCCCACACGCCTCCTCACAGCATCCACCCGGTACTCCGCCGCGTTCAGCTCAAAGATGGCTGCCGTGACGAACTCCGGGTCACAGTTTTCAAAGTGATTCCGCGCCACCTCCAGGTCACGCAAAGCCTCTCGCAGCGTGTTAACCTTTGCCGGAATCGGCTCCATGCGGAATATCTTTTTGACATACTCAGCGATTTTTCGCAGCATTTCTACACCTCCACATCTTTGTGACTTGACGAGCCGTGAGCCAGCCCTCAACATCATCATGACCAAGCAGCTGCGAACCCATCACCTCGATAAGCCCCTGCCCAAAGCCATAGGAACCCCAACCCCAAACACCATCCCAGATACGATTTCCCGAAGCATCATATGCAACAATTTGCTCACCACCATCGTGCCGTCCGCCCGGAAGAAACTCCTGATTGTCCGGTCTATCCATCTCAGGCCAACGACGTCCATAAGTATGCAGAACCTTAGCGTGCTTCAGCAGAATATCCAGTTTCTGCATCTCGGTCATGTGATTCCAAACCCGGAGCTTCCAGGTTTTCTTAGACATGTTTCTCATTTCTGCATTTCCTTTCGTCAGCCTCCATGGCCTTTACGATTTTATGCTGAATATAAAGCACACAGCCAGCCTGGCTATCACACCCGAATGAAGCCAACAGTCCAGCAATAGCATTCAGAGAGTTCAAATCCTCTTCAGTAAATATCATTTAGCGTTCACCGTTCCTCCTGGTACTCTACAATTTTGGTCACTTCACTCTGAACCTGGCGTAAGAAATCACACGCAACCGAACAGCCGCATTCCCCCAATGCCTCAGCGATATTGCCCAAACCATCCATATCGGTTCTTGTGAGATTAACTTTAGGAATAACTTCGATGTTCTCTTCTGTGATGAACGGGGTATAGTCTCCACAATGGCAACATTTGATGTTCATGCGTTGCATACAAGCATCTCCCTTCAATGATAAAAAATAAAGAGCCGCATATTTCTCCACGGCCCAGTTCTCTTATTTATTGAGTTTTGTATTTGCCTCAACAAATTCTTTTCTAGCTTCCATCATATAATTATTGAAATATTCGCTCCCATTATGAGCATTCATATACAGGTCTTCGGCACCCATCAACTTCCCTTGATAAAGTCCAAGTGTATATCCTTTATCGTATCCTTTCGCATAGCGTTCGCGATAAACTTTGCAAATCTCTGCGTTATGAATACGTATCAATACACATGCCCCAACAACACTAGCGATAGTGCTAATACCAATTTTCAATGCTTTTTTCATAATAAGTATCTCCTTTCAAATATGAGGTAAACTCATAAAGGAGCTTGTTATTTTCGCGTCTTCTCCTCAAACTTCACAGGCTTCTTGCTACCCTCCCGCGCACACTCCGTCAGGCACTCGTTGCAAGGCTCGTCCGTCTCCAGCACCTTAAAGTTCTTGCACTTCGGGCAGTAGGTCGCATAGTCCACTTCTCGCATCCAGTCATTCATCAGTTTTGCCTTTAATCCTTTCATCCACAATATCTTTTATTGAAATAATCACCGAATGGTTGCAATAGGAACATCTCAACTCAACTTTTTCATTGGGAACGCCCACTCTCCACGCTACGCCATCACAAATTTGACCATTCTCTTTAATAATCGTGGCCTCGCAATTTGGACAAAGAAGTTGATGGCTCTTTTTCTTATCCTCAGCCTTCACCATCGTAAAATGTGCAGTCTTTTTACGACAGCGAGGGCACATTGCTATTTTAATATCACTTTCATAAAGGTACGGTACATCATTCCATGCTTGCTTGTAAAACTTATGTACGTCACCGCACTTCAGGCATCTGGTGTGTACAGCAAGCTCATCCAACGGCTCTTGCTTAACCTCAGTCGTAACCCTATAATCCTCCTCCGGTACCATAGAATATTCGCGGCAGTTTGGACATTGAATCAAGGCTGTCGGGCATTCGCGCATCAGGTCGTCATATGCACGCTTAGGGTGTGTCTCCCGTGCGCCACAAGTTTTGCAAATAAGCGTAACTTTAGGCTTCACATTTTTATCTTTCCGGGCCTCTTCCACCTTCACCGCAAACCTATCATCCAACTCCGGATGGGTCTCCCGCTGGTTCAGCGCCCAGAGCAGGTTCCAGCAGGCAGCTCGCAGGTGGTCCTCATCATCCATACCGACCATGTACTTTGCCAGATGCCGAGAAGCACTGTCCAGCAGAGAATGCAGAGGAATCCCCTTGTCCACATTGTGCTCGCCGTACTTCAAGGCGCCTTCTTCGCAGTGCTTGCTGACCTCCATGATGCCATACCAAGGCAGAAGGTCCATCCGCCCTTTCCCTGCGTGCATATCGCGCTTGGCACCGGTTTCAAATTCGGTGCGGTCTCCAGAATCTTTAATCATTTGTCTTACCCTCCAGTTCGTTGATACGTGCGGTCAATGCAGAACTTGCTATCCACAGAGCTATGAACTTTCCGAAATCTTCATCAGTAGCTACTTGCTTTCTAATGGCCTCAAGCACCGGATATGCTGCACAGTACGTGTCCATCACATCCGTATACGCCTTCCTCTGCTCTTTCAGCAAAGAAATATCAGTGCACGCTTCAAGATCAGCAATGGTTTTGATTTCTGTCATTTCAAAATCCCCCAAATCTGTTCGGGTGAGCGAATATAGAACCAGCCGTATGTATAGGTGTCTTCCCGCTTCTTCGTGAGTTCGACGCCAATGAACTGCCCTCGACCACGGATCTGCAGAACACCTTGAAATCCAGGTTCCGTAGGTTCTTTATTCATGTAGTTGGTAGTCGTGGAACTCTGATGAACCTGCTCGAACTTTTTGACTTTCTTGCATCGGTCCTCAAGCATCCGCATGATTTTCTTAATCGTCTTCTTCGACGGGTTGCACATAAATATCACACTCCATAAAATTTTCGTTCATTGAATTTCTTTTTGTCATTCAATGCCCGACCAATCGCCAGATCAATACCCGCCCTGGATTTCAGATGATAGAACCACAAATCCGTGTACGGCGTATTCAGGCGGTCAATACGTCCCGCAGCCTGCTCCATAACCTTGTAGGAGTAGTTCTGCGAGTAAAATATAATGGTGTCGGTCTTGATACAGTTCCAACCTTCCGCGCCAGCATTGTACTGCACAAGGTATACCCACTGTTTGCCTTCCGGTATCGGCTGGTGCTTATGGCCATTCCACTGGGCAACCTCAACTCCATTGCCATAAGGCAGATTCATGAGAATATCCAGTTCGTAGTCGAAGTTATAGAAGATGATAACCCTGGGCCTGGCCTTGCAAATATCCAGCACTTCCTGCTGTCGGCTCGGATCCGTATTGATCACCTTACGCAGCAGCGTACAATACTCACTGGCAGTCTCAATCGGCTTGTTCTTCCAAGGATTCCAGCGTGTTTTGCAAATATCCTTGTACTGCTTCTTGTCGAAATCCACATAAACTGTCTCGTGGTGCTGAATCGTTGGCCGCTTGAAGTCCATATCCACCAGAATTCGATCACGCAGCCTGACAAGCCGGGTTGTGTTGATGTACCGATCAATTTTCGGGAACTTCGAGAACCGCGAGTAGACGATATGCTCGTTTTTGAACTGTGTCCTATTCTTGTAGAATCCGTTTGCAACGAATACCGGAATATAATCTGTCCAGCAATCGCCTGGCGTAGCACTCAGCAGGATCCAGTCATTCTCTTTTGTGATCTTCAAGAATGACTTGACCCACTGTCCATCGCCAACCACACGCTGTTCATCAAATATAAAGAAGGCATCTTTTGCTCCAACATACTTGTGAACATTGTTCCAGGAATCGACTACAACTTTGTGCTTATACATCCGCGCGCTCTCGTCCGTAGTCATCATGAAAGGGATCATCTCTTCTTCCCATTCCAAGGTATCTCGCTTGCGGGCTGTCGTGATGATATACAAATCTTGCGGAGAATCATGCATTTTTACATATCGCTTGGTGTTCACCCGACCGCCGTTCTGGATATAGTAGTAAGCCAGTCCAGTCCGGCTCTTTCCGCTGCCGACACCACCGCACAGAATGCAGCCATTTTTCATTCGGTTGACTGCATCCAGCTGGTAGTCGTAGAGATTTACTCCAGACAAATATCTTTCACCTCAGTTCCATATGCACATGAATGGAAGCCGGACTACAGCGATTTTCATACGCAAGCAAGCGCAGTGTGGATTTCTCCTCTTCTTCAACCTGCTCTGGCATAGTATAAGAGAATATTTCTTTTCCCTTATAGCAGAAGACCTTCAATAGCTTTTTCCGCTTCATTGGTGCACCTCCAAAATTAAAAACAAGAGCCGCAGATTTCTCCGCAGCTCTCGCTTTGTCAGTAGATTTGAACTCCTTGGATTTCCAGTATGTTCTTGAAAATAGCGCAGTTTTCAATCGTACTCCTGTACATGCTCGCCTTACAATCATTCCGCAGTCCGGGATAATTATCAATTGCATATACTGTCTCTACGCTTGGGTTCCTCGCCTTTAGCATAGAAGCATGGTATACAATATTGGTAATTGTAATCTCTTCCTCCGTAATGAAATGGTAAGCCAACACCTTATACATTTTGTCTGCTCCACCAAGTCCATAAATATAAACCTGTCTGGTCATTCAAACCATCTCCCTTCATAAAGGACTAAGTATTTTTCGCGTTAACAGGTTTGTATTTCATCTTTAGCACGGTAAGTTCAGCAATTGTATCAAGATCCTCGAGTTCTTTGTCAAGGCTCCGGCTCTTGTCCCTCATGCCCTCCCGAATGATCCGGTACTGGGATTCCGTAAGCGCTTCATAGACAGTCATAAAATCACTCCTCGCACAAATTCGGGCAGAAGCTGGTGTAGAAGTAGATGCTGAAGAGATGCACGCCCTTCTCCATATCCTCATCCACAGCTGCAACCTCTTCGCGGCCAATGAGCTCGTCATAGATATCATTGTAGTGCTCCATCAGCCACTCATTGGCCATCTCCGAGAACGCGGCAAGATCATCCTCCACACCGAAAATCCAGTTGCCGTAGTGAGTGTTCTCCGTTCCATGCTCGACCATGTAATCAACAATTTCTTTTACGCTCATAATGTTTTCTCCTTACATTATTATAATAGGGCTCTCGCCCATGGTGGGTCAGGCAGGATTTGAACCCGCGATCAAGCAGTTATGAGCTGCCAGCTTTTAACCCGGCTAAGCTACTGACCCAAATAAAAAGAGAGCCTGCGCTACACCACAAGCTCTCTCGAAAATATAAAACCGAGCCGTCACCTTAGAGAACGCCAATTGCGACGTGGGCACTCACCGGCTGGTACATTCAACCGAGGACCGACCCCGGCACTCGGAAATATCAATTAGACAAAGCGCTTCATACGCTTCTTAACAACATCAGGCGCGACATAGGCAATGTCAACCAGATACTGCGGAATGTTATAGTTCTTTGCCGTGTAGTTCTCGACGATGCAGCCATCGAACTCCTTGTCCTTATCATAGATACCGATAAATGTATCCGCATCGGCCATCTTCTTGATGGACTCTCCCAGATACCACAGGCGCTGGCTTGCACATTCGGGAGCATCCTCTTCGATAAAAGTCGGGATAACCTCGAACTCCGTATCGAAAACAGCTTCCGCGATTCTGTGCATCTGCTCCATCGTTGCTTTGATTTCTGCATCCGAGCGACCGCGCATCGGGCAGCTGATAAACAGTTTTTCCATGTATCCTCCTTAGAACGGCATATCGTTCGGGTCGTTGGGCTCGGCCATATCTGCGTCTGGTGCCGCATTCACATGTGCATAACGCTCTGCGTAAGGATCCGGGTCGGCATCCTGCTCAACGTACATCACATCGGCGTACAGGGTGAACTCGCCAGGAGCGTTGCGTTTCTCAACAAGGTTTGCCTGACAGCAGACATTTTTGACACGAATGAAGTCCAGCTGACCGATAGTTTCAGGTGTGCACAGCAGACGCTTACCCTGCAGAGTGATCCAGTAGACGTGCGGCGGCCACTTGGAGTCCATGTTGACCGTGACGGGAACATAGTAGGTAGGCGTAAAGCCGTCGTCATAGGTACGTTCCGGATTCGGATGGGTCTCCTTGACGTTGATGCCCATCGCCCGCATATCCATGGCCTGCTCGACCGTGGGAATCACGATATTGACCCGGCGCTTGTCCGAGCCAAAGCGGTCCCGGGTTGGGTCACCGGAGAAGTTGGTATCGAAAATGAAACGGGTATCGTCAATGTTAACCTTCTGACGCATAAATATAAGTCTCCTTACTTATTTATAATGTGTGTTTTGCCTTTTACTCTCCGCGCTCAGCTTTGCTGGCGACAATATGGGCAAGCTCATGCACGGTCTTGGTCGCGATTGCTGCAGCCTGATTCAGACCGGCCATCATATCACTAATTGCGCCGACCGAACCTGCCTCCTTCTTTTTCTTCTTGGGGTACTGCTTGAAAACCTTATGGAAGTGGTTGTCATTGCCCGCCATCTTCTTCACGATGGCCATGGCGAGACCTTTCTCCATATCGTAGCTGTCTTCCGGGCCGCACTTCACAACGGTCTTGGTGCCATCTGACCACAGAACAATGGTTGCTGGGTCATTGAAGATAACCTTGCGGATACTGACACGGCACATGCCAAACAGCACAATATCATTCTTCTTGGCACGCTCCGTGGACTGACGGCCATAGTCAACCGCCATTCCTTCGTGTACAGCCCTTGCAATTGCTTTCTCATCCACGAGCATCACTGTATGCGGCTCATCGCATGCATTCAAATTCCAAGAATTCTTTCTCATTTATCTCACCTCAAAATTTCTTGCTGCTTCATCCTGAATATCAGTCCAGGGCAGATCAGGCTTCTGCCAAGGCGGCTCACCAGCATCATCGGCCACGAACCACTCGAAATCACCGTGCTTAGCAATAGCGTCTGCAGCGTCATCCGCCATCTTGTCGAAATAGGAACGATTCACCTCATCCTCCATCTGGAGCTCATGAACCATCTCACTTTCCAGCCAGCGATAGCCTTTCGTTCCCGTTACCGCCGCATAAGTTTTCTCTCCAGCATCATTGACGCCAGACTCCCTGACAAGCAAAGCGCCGCCAGAGCCAGGCTTTACAGGGCAGAACGAACCAACACGGCCGACGAAAATATAATTGTGCTCGCCTTCGGGCAGGTCTTCGTTCTTATCCAGATAGATAGCGCCTTTGGAAACGGTTTTCGTCTGGCACAAATCTGCAAACACAATCGGCTCATGCGAGAAGAGCGTC